>Ga0326721_10000013_pt1 | contig 191822 bp, 156 predicted proteins | sample SGPome_FD_203951 | JGI IMG/M metagenome (GOLD analysis project Ga0326721, IMG submission 203951) | Soil microbial communities from Southern Great Plains, Lamont, Oklahoma, United States - SGP_1_2016 | ecosystem: Engineered > Artificial ecosystem > Soil microcosm > Unclassified | place: USA... | reverse complement strand
GGCGAGCTTGGTGAACAGCGGCCCGAACACCGGCAGCCGGAGCTTGAGCCGGTCCACCTTCAGCCGGAAGTTGTAGTTGGTGCGCATCGCGCGGCGATAGCTGCGCAACGCCACCACCGCCGCGATGACCACCAGCGGCAGCACCCAGTAGCTGTTGTGCGACAGCACCACCATGATCTTGGTGGGCAGCGGCAGGTTGCCGCCGAGCTGGGCGAACATCTTCTCGAAGACCGGGACGATGAAGATGATGACGCCGGTGCCCAGCAGCAGCGAGAACAGCAGCACGATCACCGGGTAGGTCATAGCCGACTTGATCTTGGCGCGCAGGTTCGAGTCGTCCTCGTACATCTTCGCGATCCGGCTTAGCGCCTCGTCGAGGAAACCGCCGGTCTCGCCCGCCTTGACCATGTTGACCATCAGCAGCGGGAAGTGCTCCGGGTGCACCGACATCGCCTTGGACAGCGTCGAGCCGCCCTGCACGTCGGTGCGCACCTGGCCGAGGGCCGTCTTGAGCTTCGGCTTGGTGGTCTGGTCCTCCAGGATCGCCAGCGAGCGCAGCAGGGTCAGGCCCGAGGAGGTCATCGAGGCGAACTGCCGGGACAGGATCGCCAGGTCCTTCAGGGAGGTCCGCTTGGAAAAGCCCGGGATCTTGAGGTCCTTCTGCAGGCCCTGCCCGGTGAGCTCCACCGACAGCGGCATCAGCTTCTGGTCGGCGAGGGAGTTGGCGGCGGCCTGGGCCGACGCCGACTCGATCTTGCCCTTCATCAGCACGCCGGCCCGGTCCAGGGCCTCGTAGGCGAACGTCTTGGTAGGCATGGGGATCAGATCCTCGCCAGTCGCTTGAACTCGTTGGGATCGTGCGCCAGCTCCATCGCGGTCGCCTTGCTGATCAGCTGCTCGCTGTAGCGCTGGGCCAGGTGCTGGTCGAAGCTCAGCATGCCGGCGTCGGCCGAGGACTGCAGGAAGGACGGGATCTGGTGCACCTTGCCCTCCCGGATCAGGTTCCGGATGGCGGCCGAGGCGATCATGATCTCGCAGACGATGGAGCGGCCCATGCCGTCCTTGCGCGGTGCCAGCGCCTGGGTGACCACGCCCTGCAGGCAGTTGGCCAGCTGCGCGCGGATCTGGGTCTGCTGGTGCGGCGGGTAGATGTCGATCATGCGGTCCACGGTCTGGGCCGCGGACTGGGTGTGCAGGGTGGCCAGCACCAGGTGGCCGGTCTCGGCGGCGGTGACCGCCACCGAGGTGGTCTCCAGGTCACGCAACTCGCCGACCAGGATGATGTCGGGGTCCTGGCGCAGCACGTGCTTGAGCGCGATCGCGAAGTCCTGGGTGTCCGAGCCCACCTCGCGCTGGTTGACCACGCTGCGCGAGTGCGAGTGCAGGTACTCGATCGGGTCCTCGATGGTGACGATGTGCGAGGACCGGGTCTGGTTGGCGACGTCCAGCAGAGCCGCCAGGGTGGTCGACTTGCCCGAGCCGGTCGGGCCGGTGACCAGCACCAGGCCGCGGGTCAGGTGGGCGAAGCTCTCCACCGAGCGGGGCAGGCCCAGCTCCTCCAGGCTGCGGATCTTGTGCGGAATGGCGCGGAACGCCGCACCCACCGCGCCGCGCTGGCGGTAGACGTTGACCCGGAACCGGCTCACGCCGGGGATGGCGTAGGCGGTGTCGAGCTCCTGGGTCTTGTCGAAGCGGTCCCACAGGCTCTCGCTCAGGATCGAGCGGATCAGGGTCTCGGTGTCGACCGGTGCCAGCCGGTTGCGACCGGCCAGCGGTTCCAGGTGACCGTTGATACGCATGCAGGGCGCGATGCCGGCGGTGATGTGCAGGTCCGAGCCGCCCAGCTCCACGAGCATGGTGAGCAACTCGTCCAGCTCGTGCTTTGCCTCGTGCATGGCGAGGGGCGCCTCGAGGGCGATCAACGGGTTCATGAGTGTTCCTCGGTCGGGGTGTCAGTCGTAGGCGGCGGGGTGGTCATACCGTCACCCGCAGCATTTCTTCCAGGGTGGTAAGCCCATCGAGGGCTTTGCGCAGGCCGTCGTCGCGGAGGGTCACCATGCCCTCGGCGACCGCGACCTTCTTGATCTCACTGGCCGATGCGTGCTCGACGGCCAGCCGTTCGATGTGCTCGGACACCGGCATGACCTCGTTCAGCGCCAGCCGGCCGCGGTAGCCGGTCTGTGCGCAGGACCGGCAGCCGACGGCCCGCCACATGGTGCCGGGCTCGCCGAACTGCTCGTAGTTCCACTGCACGGCGGACAGTTCCTTCTCCGTCGGCTGGTACTTCTCCTTGCACCACTCGCACAGCCGGCGGGACAGTCGTTGGGCCAGCACCGCATCCAGCGACGAGCCGACCAGGAAGGGCTCGATGCCCATCTCGATCAGCCGGGGCAGGGCGCTGGGGGCGTCATTGGTGTGCAGGGTGGACAGCACCAGGTGACCGGTCAGGGCGGCCTCGACGCCCAGCTGGGCGGTGGCCCGGTCCCGGATCTCACCGATCAGCACCACGTCGGGGTCCGAACGCAGGATGGCCGGCAGCACCGCGGCGAAGGTCAGGCCGGCCTTCGGGTTGACCTGGACCTGGTTGATGCCGTCCATCCGGTACTCCACCGGGTCCTCGACGGTGATCACGTTGACCTCGGGACGGGCGATCTCGCCCAGGGTGGCGTACAGGGTGGTGGACTTGCCCGAACCGGTGGGCCCGGTGACCAGCACCATGCCGTGCGGCTTGCGGAAGCTCTGAGAGAACCGCTGGTAGTTGTAGTCGGTGAAGCCGAGCTTGCGCAGGTCCAGGTCGATGCCGCCGGTGTCGAGCACCCGCAGCACCACCTTCTCCCCCCACACGGTCGGCAGGGTGGCCGACCGCAGGTCCACGCTGCGCCCGCCCAGGTCGCGGGTGATCCGGCCGTTCTGCGGCACCCGGCGCTCGGTGATGTCGAGTCCGGACAGGATCTTCAGGCGCGAGATCAGAGCCCCCTGGATGCCGCGCGGCACCGCGTCCACCTCGTGCAGCACGCCGTCGATGCGCAGCCGGATCTTGAGGTCGAACTCGCTGGGCTCGAGGTGGATGTCGGAGGCCCGGGAGCTGATCGCGCGCTCCAGCAGCGAGTTGACGTAGCGCACCACCGGGGCGTCCTCGTTGACCGAGTTCAGCCCGTCGACGGTGGAGGAACCCTCCTCGGCCTCGGCCTGCGCGGCCGCCTCGTCCAGGTCGGTGCTCTCGCGGGTGTAGCGGTCCAGCAGCCTGCCGAGGTCTTCCTTGGTGACCACCATCGGGCGCACCATCAGGCCGGTGGCGGCCCGGATGTCGTCCAGGGCGAGCACGTCGCCGGGGTCGCCCACGGCGACGGTGATGGTGGTGTCGCTGACCGCGATGGGGAACATGTTGTGCCGGCGGGCCAGCGTCAGCGGGATCCGGGCCATCGCCTGCGGATCGACCGGGAACGCCGACAGCTCCACGGCCTCGACGCCGTAGGCGTCGGCGGTGGCCAGCGCCAGCTGCAGGTCGGTGATGATCTGGTCGTCGACCAGTACTGAGCGCAGCGGCCGGCCGCTGACCTTGGCGGTCTCGATGGCCCGGTCCAGCACGCCCTCATCGAGACCACGGCCGCGCAGGGCGGTGACGATGGTTCGCAGTGCGGGGTCCATAGTTCCCTCCGGAAGCAGGTGGTGGACCTACCCCACCCGGGGACCGGGGGGATTTATCACCGGGTGCGGTAGGACCACCTGGCTTTACCTATCGGGGACCGGCCGGCGGATCTGAGGGCTTGGCCGAATCTCAGGCCGGCCGGCCTGGGGCACCGGACAGCGGGCTCAGCGGAAGTCGCGCGAGGTGGTGCGCATGCCCAGCTGCAGCGGCTCGATCCGCTCGGCCAGCACGTTGACCACTCCCTCGGAGCACTCCAGCATGCCGCGGACCAGCAGGCCGCCGGAGGAGGCGGCGGTCCGGCGGTGGCGCTGCCAGACCACCGGGTCGCAGATGACGTTGACCATCCCGAACTCGTCCTCGAGGTTGACGAAGATGACGCCGCGGGCGGTGGCCGGCCGCTGCCGGTGGGTGACGATGCCGGCCACGATCACCCGGGTCCGGTCCTCCAGCTCGCGCAGCTGGGTGGAGGTGGTCACGCCGAGCCCGGTCAGGTGGTCCCGGATCAGGGCGGTCGGGTAGCGGTCCCGGGTGATGCCGGTGGCCCACAGGTCGGCCATCAGCTGCTCGGGCTCGGTCATCTCCGGCAGCGGCGGGATCTGCTGCTCGCTGGGGGCGGGCAGGTCCAGCTGGCCGGGGCGGTAGTCGGCGGCGGCGCCGGCCACCCAGAGCGCCGCGCGCCGGCTGGTGCCCAGGGAGTCGAAGGCGCCGGCGGTGGCCAGCGCCTCCAGCTGGGGGGAGTTGAGCCCGACCCGGCGGGCCAGCTCGGTGAGGCTGCGATACTCCCCGCCCCGCTCCCGCTCGGCGACAATCCGCTCGGCCAGCTCGTCGCCGATCGCCCGGACGCTGGACAGGCCCAGCCGGACCGCCGGCTGGGCCGGGCCGGGACCGGGATAGCTCGACTCGCCCTCGGTGGTTTCCTGCAGGCTGGCGGCCGCCAGCGAGGAGTTGATGTCCGGCCCGCGGACGGCCACCCCGTGCCGCTTGGCGTCCTGCACCAGCGTCTGGGGTGAGTAGAAGCCCATCGGCTGGGCGTTGAGCAGCGCCGCGCAGAACGCCGCCGGGTAGTACAGCTTCATCCAGGACGAGGCGTAGACCAGGAAGGCGAAGCTGATCGAGTGGCTCTCGGCGAAGCCGAAGGCCGCGAACGCCTTGATCTTGGTGTAGATGTCGTCGGCCACCGCGCCGGTGATGCCGTTGGCGGCCATCCCCTCGTACAGCCGGTCGCGCAGCCGGGCCATCTTCTCCTCGCTGCGCTTGGAACCCATCGCCCGGCGCACCTGGTCGGCCTCGGACGGGCTGCAGCCGGCCGCGTCGATGGCCAGCCGCATCAGCTGCTCCTGGAACAGCGGGATGCCCAGGGTGCGCTCCAGCGCCGGCTGCAGCAGCGGGTGCGGGTAGGTGACCGGCTCCAGGCCGTTCTTGCGGCGCAGGTAGGGATGCACCGCGTCGCCCTGGATCGGGCCGGGCCGGATCAGCGCGATCTCGATGACCAGGTCGTAGAAGGTGCGTGGCTTGAGCCGGGGGAGGGTCGCCATCTGGGCCCGGGACTCGATCTGGAACACCCCGACGGTGTCGGCGGCGCACAGCATGTCGTAGACCCGGGGGTCCTCGGGCGGGATCTCGTGCAGGCCGTAGCGGTGCCCGTGCCAGGCCTCGACGAAGTCGAAGCAGTACTTCAGCGCCGAGAGCATGCCCAGGCCCAGCAGGTCGAACTTCACCAGGCCGGTGGCCGCACAGTCGTCCTTGTCCCACTGCAGCACGGTCCGGCCGGGCATCCGGCCCCACTCCACCGGGCACACCTCGATCACCGGACGGTCGCAGATCACCATGCCGCCGGAGTGGATGCCGAGGTGGCGCGGGGCGTTCTGCAGCTGCTCGGCCAGGGCCAGCACCTGCTCGGGCACCGCGTCCGGGTCCGGCTCGTCGGTGGGGTGCCCGGCTTGTTCGGCGGCGGGTGCGGCGACGCTGTCCGGTCCGCCGTCCGGGGCGGCGGGCTGCCAGTAGCGGTGGGCCTCCATCTGCTTGCTCCAGGCGTCCTGCTGGCCGGTGGCGTAGCCCAGTGCCTTGGCGATGTCGCGGACCGCCGAGCGCGGCCGGTAGGTGATCACGTTGGCGACCTGGGCGGCGTGCTGGCGGCCGTGCATCTCGTAGACGTGCTGGATGACCTCCTCGCGCCGGTCGGACTCGATGTCGATGTCGATGTCCGGCGGCCCGTCCCGCTCGGGGGCCAGGAACCGCTCGAACAGCAGGTTGTGCCCGACCGCGTCGACGGCGGTGATGCCGATGGCGAAGCACACCGCGGAGTTGGCGGCCGAGCCGCGGCCCTGGCAGAGGATGCCCCGCTGGAAGCAGAACTGGGTCAGCTCCCAGACCACCAGGAAGTAGCCGGGGAAGCCGAGCTGGTCGATGACCGCCAGCTCGTGCTCGAGCTGGCGGTAGGCCCGGTCGGTGGCCGGGCCCGGCGGGCCGTACCGGGTCCGGGCGCCGGCGTAGGTCAGCTCGCGCAGGTAGCTCATCTCGGTGTGGCCGTCCGGCACCGGGAACGGCGGCAGGTTCGGCGCCACCAGCCTGAGCGGAAACGCGAGTTCGGTGCCGAGCCGGGCGGCGGCGGCGACCGCGTCGGGGTAGCGGCGGAACCGGGCGGCCATCTCGGCGCCCGAGCGCAGGTGCTGGCCGGCCCAGCCGGGCAGCCAGCCGTCCAGGGCGTCCAGGCTGGTGCGGGCCCGGACCGCGGCCATCGCGGTGGCCAGCGGCCGGTGCCGCGGGGCGGCGTAGTGCGCCGCGGTGCTGGCGACCAGCTGCAGCCGCTGCTCGCCGGCGAGTTCGGCAAGCGCGGCGTAGCGCTCGTCGGCCAGCGGCTCCAGGGCGTGGGTGAGCTCGACGGCGACGTTGTCCCGGCCGAACCGGTCCACCAGCTCGGTGAGCGCCTGCCGGGCCGGGTCCAGCGCGAAGGTGCCGAAGCCGGCACCTTCCAGCGCCTGCCGGACGCTGCCCTTGCGGCAGCCGGTGAGCACCAGCCAGTTGTTACCGGACAGCTCAGCCAATTCATCCAGGTCGTAGACCGGCCGCCCCTTGGCGCCGCCGCGCAGGTTCGCCTGGCTGATGCCCCGGCACAGGCTCGCGTAGCCGGCCGGGTTGCGGGCCAGCACCAGCAGGTGGGTGCCGGGCGGGTCGGGAACGCCGGCGCGGGCGGCGATGGCACGCTCGGACTTGGTCCGCGGCAGCTCGACGCCGGTGTTCAGCTCGGCGCCGAACACCGTCGGCAGGCCGAGCGCGTCGGCGGCCTCGGCGAACCGGGCGACGCCGTACATGCCGTCGTGGTCGGTCAGCGCCAGCGACTGCAGGCCCAGGGCGACGGCCTCCTCGACCAGCTGCTCCGGGTCGCAGGAGCCGTCCAGGAAGGAGAACGAGGAGTGCGTGTGCAGCTCGGCGTAGGGGACCGGGGTGTCGTCGGGCAGCGGGATCGCGGGGGCTTCGTAGGCCGGTCGCTTCCGGCTCCAGGCGGGTGAGTCGCCGCCGTCGGGTTGGTTCTCGCTGCCGTGGCCACGCCGCCGGGACGGGCGCAGCGGGGTGGGCGGGGGTAGCGGCTCGTCCTCGGTGGTCGGCCCGCCCTGCTGCGGCGGGTCGCCCTCCGGGCCGGCACGTCCGGACAGCTGGCGCTCCAGCTCGCGCCAGGGCCTAGGCGGATTAGCGAACCCCATAGACGAAGTGTACTGGAACATATGTTCGAATATCTGCCTTGCGCGTCAATTTCGGTCGATCGGCCGGTGGCGGGGAACCGCAATGCCAGGGCGTGGTTCGTGACCCTCTTCCTTGCCTACCGCATGCCCAACGATTAGCGTTGGGTCATGAGCGGTACTAATTCCGACCCGACCAACCCGCAGCCGGCCAAGCGCCGGAGGGCGGCGGCCAAGCCGGCCCGGCGGTCGGTAGCTCTGCCCACCGCTGTCGCCGGGCGGGTAACGGTACGGGCCGATGCCGCCACGGCGTTCTCTCCGGTAGCGACTGTCGAGCGGCTCGTCGCCGTCCTAGGCAACAACACCCTCGCCCGGATCCTCGGTGTCTCGATTTCGCAGCCGAGCCGGTGGCGGACCGGCAAGGAGCAGATCAGCCCGGAGAACCGGCGCAAGCTCACCGATCTGAATCACGTGCTGGAGCGGCTGCTGCTGGAGGTCTACCCCGACCAGGCCGAGGACTGGCTCAGCAGTCCGAACGCTCATCTCGGTGGCGGCATCCCGCTGAACGTGCTCATGCTGTACGGGCCCGCTGCCGTGCTCGAGGCCATCGAGGCGTTGGCCGGCGGCGCATACGCCTGACGATGGTCACCTTCTATCGCGTCCTGCCCTACCTGGACACGGCACGAGCCGGCGAACCGGGCCACCCGCTGTACCTGTCGTCCGCTCGCGGCAGCAACCGGGTGGACAACCCCGGCCACTATCAGGTGCTCTACCTCGCCGACGCTCCGGCAGGGGCGCTGGCAGAGGCGTTCGGCTCGTTCAGCCGGTGGAATCGCGGGCTGTTCCGCGGCACGCCCTCGCTCAGCAGAAGTGTGCGGGCGCTGGTCACCTACGAACTCGACGAGGGTGCCGCGATCTGCGACCTGGATGACGCGTACACCCTTGTCGAGTTGGGATTGCGCCCGTCGGAGGTGGTCACCCGCAACCGCGCGGTCACCCAGTCCTGGGCGCTCAAGCTGTACGAGGCCGGCAGGTACGCCGGCGTGCGGTGGTGGTCCTACTACGATCCGCGGTGGGGCAGCATCGGGCTGTGGGACAGCCGGCTGCTCACCGTTGTCGAGGTAGCGGTGCTGGACGACCTGATGCATCCCGCGATGGTCGAAGCAGCCGCCGTGCTCTGTCGCATTCTCGAGCCCTGACGGGTAGCCGGCAACAGTGCGATCTGCCTTGCGAGGTAGGGCTGATCGCGATCAGCCCTACCCGCAAGCTCACCCTGCTGGCGGCCTCTTAGCAGGGATTCGGGATGACGTTGCGGAAGTCGTTGAACCGGGTGACGGTGCTGCCACCGCCGCCGAAGGCGAGATAGGTCAGCGGCAGCAGGGAGCCGTACTGGGCGTTGCGCCCGAAGTTGCTGGTCTCGCCAGGGGTGTCGTTGCCGAACTGCCAGGTGCAGGTGTCCCGGACGTTCGTGGTGGTGAAGAACGGGTAGAACTCGGCCGGGGTGCCGCTGTCGGTCTGCGGTATCAACGTGCAGCCGGCGCCGGTGGTCCGGTTGCAGGTCGGCTCGACCGCCGGCAGGTCGGCCTCGAAGGCCACTCGCTGGTACGGCTGGTCGAAAGCGGCGCCGGTCCGCGCGCTGGTGAACTGGAACGGGGTCGGATGCAGTCTGGTGTTCCCGTCCGGCCAGACCGGCGTGTAGGAGACCCCGTCGAAGCCGGTGTTGGTCTCGGTACAGCCCTGCACCCGGTACAGCAGCGCTTCGGAGGCTGGGAAGCAGAAGTCGTTGTCGGAGTCCGTGGGTCGCTGGTTGGCACCGCTGCCCTCGGTATTGCCCGCCGGACACGTGATCGGGTTTCCGGAGCTGTCCAGGCCGAACGGGGTGGCCGGTACCGTGGCGCCGTTGCAGAACTGGAAGTGGCCGATCTCGTCGGAGAAGGCGACGTTGTAGCTGTGCGCGGCCCACGGCACCCGGGTCTGCTCCGAGGCGGTGCTGTACATCGGGTGGAACGCGTACGGGATCGCGTTGCAGCTGGTGCCGGTCGGGTCGTACTGGATCTGGACGAACCCGTTGGCGGGGCTGGCCGTCATCGAGCCGGACTGGTGGGTGGACAGGTCATCGATCTGGGTGCGTACCCCGTCCGCGGTGTCGGAGATGCTCAGCTGCAGCTTGTCCCCGGAGTTCATGAACAGATCCTGCTTCGGGTTCGGGGTAAAGGTGGCGAGCGTGGAGTCGAGCGGGTTCGCCGGCGCCTGGGCCACGCCGCTCTTGGTCACGAACGCGAACTGGAAGGTCTCGATGCCGACCCTTGCCGCGCAGGTCGGGTTCTGCAGGGTGCCCGCGACCGGGTCCTCCAGCAGGCTGAACACGTTCATCGCGGCGCACCACTGGGTGGGGCTGCAGGTGCTCGCTCCGATGGCAACGGCCCAGGTCGGCCACGGCACCCAGCCCGGCGGGTACAGCTGCAGCTCCAGGAAGGCGGTTCCCGGGTGGTTGGGTGACACGGCGGGGTCGACGATGTTGCTGTCGCTGTCCGGCGTGCAGGTCGACACCTGCTCCGGGTAGGACTGGGTGTCGCACAGCGCCATTCCGAACCACAGCGCGCCGTTGAGCTCGAAGTTGTAGCTCTTGCCCGGGGTGGTCGGCTGCGCCGGTGTCGGGTCGTGCGGCAGGGTGATCGAGTACTGCATCCGGTTACCGGAGCCGGGCTGGTTGGAGTAGAACAGCAGTGACGGCTCGTCGTGTCCGACGTACTCGTCCTCGCCGAACACCTGCGCCGAATCGGTGAGATCCGGGCACAATGTGCTGTATTCGCAACTGATTCTCACATGTTGACCGGCTGTCGAGTGGGGTACTGGTTGGGATGCCGACGACGGACCCCACGCGGCGGCCAGGGCCGCGGCTACGGTCAGCGCGGCGACGAGCACGAGCAGGCGACGCAGAGTTGATCGGGAACTGAACATGAGACACGCCTTTGGCGGGGGTCGCCGGTCTCCCTGGAGGCTCGGCGTGGCTCGCGGCGGCCAAGAGGGGCCACGCCGGCAGGTGTTCGGTAACAGTCAGCGAACAGTGTGACCACGGGTCCCTGGCAGGTCAAGGGATCCCGACGGGTATTCCGTCCGGGCCCCGGAAACCGGGGCGCCGACACCTCCCGTGCGTGTGACCCGATGTGAACGGCTGGCAGAATGTCCTGTCGTGGTCTCACAATCGGCGGTGGTCGGCATCTTCCTGGTGGCACTGGCGCTGGTGCTCACCCCGGGACCGAACATGCTGTACCTGGTCTCGCGCAGCATCACCCAGGGCCGCCGGGCCGGGGTGATCTCGCTCGGTGGGGTGGCGGCCGGCTTCGGCGTCTACCTGACCGCCACCAACCTCGGCCTGACCGCGATCTTCACCCACGTGCCGCAGCTGTACCTGGCGCTGCGGATCGCCGGCGCCGGATACCTGGCCTGGCTGGCCTTCCAGGCGCTGCGCCCGGGTGGCCTGACGGTCTTCGCGCCCGCCGCGATGCCGCCGGACTCACCCCGCCGGCTGTTCACCATGGGGATGATGACCAACCTGCTCAACCCCAAGGTCGCGGTGCTCTACCTGTCGCTGATCCCGCAGTTCGAGCGGCCGGACGACGGGCACGTGCTGGCGCAGGGCTTCATCCTGGGCGCCGTGCAGATCACCGTCGCGTTGACCGGCAACCTGCTGATCCTGCTGGCCGCCGGCACCCTCGCGGAGTTCTTCGCCACCCGGCCGGGCTGGCTACGGGTGCAGCGCTACCTGATGGGCAGCGTGCTGGGCGTGCTGGCACTCAAGATCGCCACCGACCAGACCCGCCCCGCCGGCGGCTGAACCGAAGCCGGTCTCGCCCAGGGGTTCCGCCGAACGCTCGGCGGTTTCAGCGGTTTCGTATCCGATCTGGTTGCCAGGGCCTTCGAAACGGATACGAAACCACCGACCAGACAGGCCCCGCGGACGACTGAGAAAGCCGGATCAGCGCAGTTGTCGGGCCAGGAAGTCCAGCACCTGCGGGTAGGCGTCCAGCTGGTTGGCCCGCTTGGCCAGCCCGTGCCCCTCGTCCGGGTAGACCAGCAGCTGGCATTCCACGCCGTTGGCGCGCACCGCGGCGACCACCTGCTCGGCCTCCGACAGCGGCACCCGCGGGTCGTTGGCACCGTGGATCACCAGCAGCGGCGCGCGGATCCGGCCGATCCGGGGCAGCGGCGACGCCGCCTCGAGCACCTCGCGGTCGGCGTCCAACCGGCCGTACTCGCGTTCCCGGTAGGCCCGCCGGTAGGCCGAGGTGTTCTGCAGGAAGGTCACCAGCGAGGAGATGCCGACGATGTCGACGCCGGCCGCCCACAGGTCGGGGTAGAAGGTCAGGCCGGCCAGCACCATGTACCCGCCGTACGAGCCGCCGTACAGCGCCACCCGGGCCGGGTCGACCCCGGCCGAGGGCAGCCAGTCACGCACCGCCACCAGGTCGGCCACCGAGTCCAGCCGCTTGTCCACGTCGTCCAGCGACAGCCAGCGCCGGCCGTAACCGGACGAGCCCCGGACGTTGGGCAGCACCACGGTGTGCCCGGCCAGGGCCAGCGCCGCGGCCACCGGGCTCCAGCTGCGCACCGAGGCAGCCTCCGGGCCACCGTGGATGACCAGCACCGCCGAGCCGTCCGGCCGTTCCGGCGTCAGCACCAGCACCGGGATCTGCTCGCCGTCCGGGGCCGGCACCCGCGCGGCGCTCGGCAGCACCAGCCCCTCGGTGGCGGCGGCGGGGTTGCTGGTGGTGCGCCGCTCGGCGTGCTCGCCGCCGCGCCAGGTGTAGGCCTCGGGCGGCTGTACCGGCGAGGCGAACGTCATGCCGAGCAGGCTGGAGTCCGGTGCCCAGACCGGCACCGAGTTGAAGGTGAGCACCCCCGGGTTCGGGAACCGGACCGGCTGGCCCCCCTCTATGCCCAGCGGGCCGCCGGCCCAGTCGAGGACGGTCAGCTCGTCGGCGCCGTCCCGGGTACGGACCACCGCGAGCCGGCGGCCGTCCGGGGCCGGCCACCCGAACAGGTCGCTGTCCTCGGCGGACGCCACCGTCGACCAGCGCCGGCCGGCCAGCTCGAAATGCCGCAGCGAGACGAACTCCGCACCGGAGTCCGACGAGGCCAGCAGCCCGCTGGAGTCCGGCAGCCACCGGACGTTCGACCAGGCGCCCGGCACCGTCGCGTCGGTGATCGGCTCGACCCGGCCGGTGCCGACCTCGACCAGCAGCAGTTCCGACGACGCCGGCAGCAGGGTCAGCCGGGACAGCACCACCCAGCGGCCGTCGTCGGAGACCTCGGCGTCGGAGAACCAGCCGCCGCCGTCCCACAGCACCTGCTCGGCACCGGTGGACAGGGTGCGCGAGACCACGTCGAAGTCCACCCCGTTGCGGCGATTGGTGGCATAGACCAGCCGATCTGGCTGGACGTCGAGCAGGTTGTGGATGAACGCCGGGTCGTGCACCACCGGCTCCAGCTCAGCCAGCCTCGCGGCGGCTGTCCCGGTGCCGTCCAGCCGCAGCAACGACAGCTGGGTGCGCTCGGTGCCGCCGGTGTCGGCCGACACCACCACCGCCCGCTCGCCGGGCAGGTACCGGCCGGTGCACGGCTCGCCGAGATCGGTCAACTGGGTCCAGCCGCCGTCCGGGGTCAGCTCGTAGAGCTGCACTGAACCGCTGTCGTCGTTGCCGACCAGCAGCCGGTCGTCGGAGTCGATGTCGAACAGGGTGCTGCGCCGCAGTTCGAGAAGTTCGCGCAGCCGGTCGCCGGTTTTGTCCATTCCAGCATCGTCGCACCCGGCTGCTAGACATCCACTATGACCTTTCCCGCACCGGTTCCGGCACCGCCGGACCACCCGGCCTCCCCGGCACCCCCGGCCCCCGCTACCGGCGGGCCGGCGGTGCGCGACGAGGACCGGGGGCTGCTGCGCGAACAGGCGCAGGCCCACCTGCGGGCGCTGGCCGGGCCCACCGCCGAACTGCGCGCCGATCAGTGGCGGGCGATCGAGGCGCTGGTCGCCGACCGGCGCCGGGCCCTGGTGGTGCAGCGCACCGGGTGGGGGAAGTCGGCCGTCTACTTCGTCGCCACCGCCCTGCTGCGCGCCCGCGGCGCCGGCCCGACCGTGATCGTCTCGCCGCTGCTGGCCCTGATGCGCAACCAGATCGCGGCCGCCGAGCAGGCCGGCATCCGGGCCGCGACCATCAACTCGACCAACCTGGAGGACTGGTCGGCGACGTATGCCGCAGTGCACCGCGGCGAGGTCGACGTGCTGCTGCTCTCACCCGAGCGGCTGAACAATCCCGAGTTCCGCGACCAGGTGCTGCCCCGGCTGGCCACCAGCTGCGGCCTGCTGGTGGTGGACGAAGCGCACTGCATCAGCGACTGGGGGCATGACTTCCGCCCGGACTTCCGGCGGCTTCGCACCCTGCTGCCGCAACTGCCGGACGGTACCCCGGTGCTGGCCACCACGGCGACGGCCAACAGCCGGGTGGTGACCGACGTGGCGGAGGTGCTCGGCCTCGGCAGCCCACCGGCCGCCGATGCCGGCACCGACGGGGGCCGGCGACCGGACGAGGTGCTGGTGCTGCGCGGCAGCCTGGACCGGGAGTCCCTCCAGCTCGGAGTGCTGTCGCTGCCGTCCAGCGCACACCGGCTGGCCTGGCTCGCCGACCAGCTCGGCACCCTGCCCGGCTCCGGGATCATCTACACCCTCACGGTGGCCGCGGCGCACGAGGTGGCCGGTTACCTGCGCGAGCGCGGGCACCCGGTGGCCGCCTACTCCGGCCAGACGGAGCCGGCCGAGCGGCTGGTGGCCGAGGAGGACCTGATCTCCAACCGGGTCAAGGCGCTGGTGGCCACGTCGGCGCTCGGCATGGGCTTCGACAAGCCCGACCTCGGCTTCGTGATCCACTTCGGCGCGCCTGCCTCGGTGATCGCCTACTACCAGCAGGTCGGGCGGGCCGGCCGGCGGTTGGACCGGGCGCCGGTGATCCTGCTGCCGGGTGCTGAGGACCAGGCGATCTGGGACTACTTCGCCTCGGTCGGCTTTCCGGCCCAGTCCCAGGTGCGCGCCACCCTGGAGGTGCTCGCCGGCAGCCCCGGCCCGATGAGCACCGCGGCGCTGGAAACCCGGGTGGAGCTGTCCCGCGCCCGGTTGGAGACCATGCTGAAGGTGCTGGACGTCGACGGCGCGGTGCACCGGGTGAAGGGCGGCTGGACCGCCACCGGCCAGCCCTGGCACTACGACGCCGAGCGCTACGCCCGGCTGGACCAGGTGCGCCGGGCCGAGCAGCAGGCGATGCGGAACTACCTGCGGCTGGACTCCTGCCGGATGCGCTACCTGCGTACCCAGCTGGACGACCCGGCCACCGCGGACTGCGGCCGGTGCGACAACTGCGGCGGCCTGTCCCTGAGTGCCGGTGCCCCGGCCGAGGCGGTGGCCGCCGCCGAGGACAGCCTGCAGCGGCCGGGCGTGTTGCTGGAACCGCGCCGGCAATGGCCGTCGGCAATGCCGTCGCTGGGCATCGAGGTGCGGGGCCGGATCGCCGCCGCCGAGACGGCCGAGTCCGGCCGGGCCGTCGCCCGGTTCACCGACCTCGGCTACGGCAGCCGAATTCGGGCGGTGCTGGCCGGCGAGCAGCCGGGCGATCCCACCGGTCTGGGAGATGATGCCGGCCCGGTCGCCTCGGACGCAGCCGTGCCCGCAGACCTGATCGCCGCCGCCGTCGCCGTGCTGGCCGGTTGGCAGTGGCGGCAGCGCCCGGCAGCGGTGGTGCACATCGGCTCGCGGCGCCGCCCGCTCCTGGTCGCCGACCTGGCCGGCCAGCTGAGCCGGATCGGCCGGCTGGCAGATCTCGGCGGCGTCGAGCACGTCGGCCGGTCGGCAACCGGCCGGTCCAACAGCGCGCACCGGCTGAAGGCCTGCTGGAACGGCTACCGGCTGCCCGACCGGCTGGCCGGGCAGCTTGCCGGTGAGCTGCGGGGCACACCGGTGCTGCTGGTCGACGACTTCTGCGACACGGGGTGGACGATCACCGTGGTGTCGCGGTTGCTGCGGGCGGCCGGCGCCGGGTCGGTGTACCCGTTCGTGCTGGGCCTGACCGGCTGACCGCGAGAACTCAGTCCGGCAGCAGGCAGCCGGCCGGCAGTTCGAACCAGCGCAGGTGCTCGAAGTCCGTCGAGACGAAGCGGGCAGCCGGCTGCACCGGATCCGCCGACAGCGCGGCTGCTTCGGCGGTGGCGAACAGCCGGGCCGCCTCGTCCAGGTAGCCGCGCAGCTCGCTCTCCGGCGCCCGGTCCTGGTGATGCGGGTAGACCATCGCACCGGTCTCGTCGTAGCTGATCTGGGAGAGCCGCAACGGCGGCTCGGCCGGGCCCAGGCGGTGCCGCCACAGCCCGGTCACCGGGTCGAACCGGTAGTCGCCGAGCAGCCGCCAGCCGTGCCGCGCCACCAGCCGGACCGCCTCGACGATGTAGTCGAAGACCGCCTCGGAGATGAAGTAGTTGAAGTTCACCCGGACCCAGCCGGGCTTGATTCCCTCGCAACCGCCGGCGATCTCGCGCTCGAACTCGTGCGAGCGCTCCAGGTCGATGCCCAGCAACCGGTGCCCGTACGGCCCCGCACACGAGCAGCCGCCGCGGGACTGGACGCCGAACAGGTCGTTGAGCAGCGCGACCACGAAGTTGTGGTGCAGGTAGCGGCGGCCCTCGGCACCGGAGCGCACCACGAACGACAGGATGGACAGCCGCGGCGAGGCCAGGTTGCCCAGGATCTCGATGGCCGGTTCGGCCGACCAGGCCTGCACCGCGCGGCGCAGGTAGTACTCCTCGTGCGCCCGGATCACCGGCAGGCCCACGGCTTCCTTGAGCTGGAACACCAGGCCGGCCCGGATCGACTCGACGATGGCCGGCGTGCCGCCCTCCTCCCGGGCGGTGGGGTCGGTGAGGTAGCGGTGCTCGGCCGGGTTGACGTAGGCCACCGTGCCGCCGCCCGGCACCACCGGCACCCGGTTGGTGAGCAGCTCGCGCCGGGCGATCAGCACGCCCGGAGTGCTCGGGCCGCCGATGAACTTGTGCGGACTGAGGAAGATGGCGTCGCAGTAGCCCTGGTCGTGATCCTCATACATCCGGATCCGGATGTAGGGCGCCGCGGCGGCGTAGTCCCAGAACGACAGCGCGCCGTGCGCGTGCAGCAGCGCCGAGATCCGCGCGGTGTCGGTCATGATCCCGGTGACATTGCTGGCCGCGGAGAAGGAGCCGATCTTCAGCTTCCGGTCGGCGTAGCCCAGCAGTTGGCGTTCCAGGTCGGCGGCGTCGAGCTGGCCGTCGGCATCCTGCCCGATCAGCACCACGTCGGCGATCGACTCCCGCCACGGCAGCTCGTTGGAGTGGTGCTCGTACGGCCCCAGGAAGACCACCGGACGGTCCTCGACGGGGATCGCCCGGCTGAGGGAGTAGCGGTCCTCCAGCCCGGCCGGGATTCGCAACCCGAGGATGCCGATCATCTTGTCGATGGCGGACGTGCAGCCCGAACCGGTGAAGATCACCACGGTCTGGTCGTCGCCGCCCACCGCGTCGCGGATGATGGCGCGGGCGTCCTCGCGCAGCCGGGTGGTCTGCAGGCCGGTGCCGCTGGACTCGGTGTGGGTGTTGGCGTACCGGGGCAGCACCTCGTCGCGGATGAAGTCCTCCAGGAAGCCCAACGCGCGCCCGGAGGCGGTGTAGTCGGCGTAGGTCACCCGGCGCGGCCCGTACGGGCCGGGCATCACCTGGTCGTCGCCGATCACCGACTCGCGGATCCGGCGCAGCAGCGCGGTCTCCGGCGGCGGACCGGCCGGGGCCGCTGTCCCGGCTCGGTATCCTGCGGGCACACCGGATCCGAGGCTGGTCATGCCCGCCAGGGTAGGGCCTGGCGGGCCGGCCGGCTGACCGCCGGGTTGTCCGACTGCTCACAGTGCGGCTCTGGTCCAATGGAGCGATGGACGACACGGACGCGGTGGCAGGACTGCTGGCAGACGGCTTCGACCGGATCCGGCAGCTGGTCGAGGACACGGTGGCGGATCTCTCGCCGGAGCAGCTGGCCTATGCGCCGGCGCCGGGAGCGAACCCGATCGGCTGGCTGGTCTGGCACCTGACCCGGATCCAGGACGACCACGTCGCCGGGCTGGCCGGCCGGGAACAGGCCTGGACGGCCGAGGGGTGGTACGAGAGGTTCGCGTTGCCCTTCGACAGCTCGGCCACCGGCTACGGCCAGCGCCCGGAGCAGGTGGCCGCCGTCCGGGTGCCGGCCGAGCTGCTGCTCGGCTACCACCGCGCGGTCTTCTCCCGGACCCGGGACTACGTCGCGGGCCTCGCCGGGCCCGACCTGGCCCGGGTCGTCGACGAGTCCTGGGATCCGCCGGTGACGGTGGGAGTGCGGCTGGTCAGCGTGCTGTCCGATGACCTGCAACATGCCGGACAGGCCGGCTACCTCACCGGATTGCTGAGTCGGCAGCAGGCTTGACGACGGCCTGCTCCGGCGAGGTGGGCAGCCACACCGTCAGGGTGGTGCCGACCCCGAGCTCGGAGTCGATGTCGACCGCGCCGCCGTGCCGGTGCACGATCTCCTGCACGATGGCCAGCCCCAGTCCGGTGCCGGGCAGCGCCGCCTCGGCGGCGTTGGAGGCCCGGAAGAACCGGGTGAACAGGTTGGGGTACTCGTCCGGCGGGATGCCCATGCCGGTGTCGCGGACCTCGATCACCACGCCGCCGTCCTCGGCCGGGGCCAGGCTGACGTTGACGCTGCCGCCGGCCGGCGTGAACTTCAGGGCGTTGGAGATCAGGTTGGTGAAGACCTGCTCCAGCTGCTGGGCGTCGGCCTGCACGTTCAGCTCGCCGTCCGGGGCGCTCAGCTCCAGCTTGACGTCGCTTGCCGCGGCCAGCGGTGCCATCGCCGCCAGCACCGAATGCAGCAGCGAGCGCAGCTGCACCGTGGCCAGTTCTAGCCGCAGCCGGCCGGCGTCGATGCGGGACTGGGTGAGCAGGTCCTCGATCAGGTTGCGCAGCCGGGTGGCGTTGCGGTCGATGATCGACAGCATCGCGGCGGCCTCGTCCGGCAGCTGGCCGCCGTCGCCGTCCTGCAGCATCTCCAGGTAGCCGGCGATCGAGGTCAGCGGGGTGCGCAGCTCGTGCGAGACGGTGGCGATGAAGTCGGCCTTGGCCTGGTCGAGCTCGTGCAGCAGCTGCACCGCCTGGGCCTGCCGCTCGATCAGGTACGCCTGCACCAGGCTGTGCGCGAGGTCGGCGGCCAGGTGCTGGGTGGTGCCGGTCTCGGTGAGCGTCCAGTGCCGGGAGTGGCCGGCCATCGACACCCAGAGCAGGCCGAACGCGCTGGAGCTGTCCCCGACCGGCACCACCAGCGAGGCGCTGGCACCGGCCGCCTGGGCCAGGTGGAAGGTGTGCCGCCCGGCGGTGGTCGGCTCGTAGGTGCGGTGGTCGTCGATGGTGATGACGTGCGCGCTCTCCCACAGCCGGCCGGCCAGCGCCCGGGCCATCTGCAGCTGCTCGGCCTGCGGTTCCGGCAACGGCCGCAGCGGTTCGCGCTGCCACTGCGCGGTCAGCTGCGGCACCCGCTCGTCGGCGAAGATGGTCAGCCACACCCGGTCGACCTCCATCGCGTCACCCAGGCCGCGGACCAGCAGGTCGGCCATCTGGGTGCCGCTGGTGGTGCGCCGGATGGTGGAGGCGATCAGCCTGGTGCGCTGCCGGAACACCTCGGCGTCCCGGTCCACGATGGCCTCAGCCCGGGCCCGGCGGCCCACCGCGTTGACCGCCCGGGCCAGCGCCCGGACCTCGGACGGCCCGTCCTGCTCGTTGGCGCGGGCGCTGAGGTCGCCGCGGTCCAGCCGGCCCACCACCGTCCGCAACGCGCGCAGCGGGCGGGTGAGCCCCGCGGCGATCCGGAACGACAGGATCGCCGCGATCAGCACCGCCAGCACGGTGGTCACGGCCAGCACCGGAACGGCCAGGCCGCCCAGTCGCTGGGCGTCCTCCCGCAGCCGGCGGCGGTTGGCGTCCAGGTTGCGGCCGACGGCTGAATTGGCCTTGCGGAACTGGTCGAACAAATCCTTGGCGCCTTGCTGCTCGTAGGCCTCCGACCCGTTCGCCGGCACCGGATTGCGGGCGATCGGGTCGGCGTACTGGTTCAACCACTGCTCGGCCAGGCTCCGCTCGGTGGCGAGGGCGGCGTCCAGGTCGCGCTCGCCGATGGCGTGCAGGTTGTCCCGGGTCGCGTCCAGCGCCGGCAGGATCCTGCCGCGGCTGGTGCGGTACGGCTGCAGGAAGCTGCGGTCGCTGGTGATCAGGTAGCCGCGTACGCCGGTCTCGACGTCCAGCATCATGGTGAGCGCGGCGGCATGCTGCTCGCCGGCCGGCCCGTAGCCCCGGGCAAGGTCGGAGACCTGCCCGGTGGCCACCTGCAGGGCCAGCACGCCGGCCGTGCCGATGCCGAGCAGCAACAGCAGCAGCATGCCCACGAGCCTGCGCAGCCGGGTGCCGACCGCATCGCGGTTGTCGGCGGGTATGGCACTGCTGGTCACGCGGGCGACCGTCCCAGCACCGCATTCACCCGGATGACCAGATCACGCGGGCTGAACGGCTTGACGATGTAGTCGGCAGCGCCCACGGCGTAGCCGGAGTCGATGTCGAACTCCTGGCTCTTGGCGGTCAGCAGGATCACCGGGATACCGCTGGTCCGGGGGTCCTTGCGCAGCCGGGTGACGATCTCGATGCCGGAGATGCCGGGCATCATCACGTCCAGCAGGGCCACGTCGGGCTGGTGCTCCTGGGTGGCGGCCAGCGCCGTCTGGCCGTTGCTGTAGGCCAGCACCCGGTAGCCGGCGGCGGTCAGCTTGGCGGTCACCAGCTCGCGGATGTCGCGGTCGTCCTCGGCGATGAGCGCGACCGGTCGCGCGGTGTCGGGCGTCGGCTCGTTCGTCATAGCGGTGTGAGCCCTTCTCCACTGTGCTGCACTGCGCAGTCCGGTCAGTATTACTGGCCCCGTCAGACCCTTAAGAATCATCCCGCGGATAGCTGCGTACGCAAGCCGCAACGCAGCTGCAGGTGTACGGCAAATCTGTCCGGACCGCCGGAATGATCGATTCCGGTCGCTTGGGACACCCGGCGCAACCGGTACCGCACGGTGGTGGGGTGCAGGTGCATCTGGCTCGCGACCCGCCCGACGTCGGAGCCGGCTTCGAAGTAGTTCAGCAGCGTCCGGGCGCCTTCGGGGTCGGTCTCGATCAGCTCGCCGATCCGCGGGTCGAGCAGATGTTGTTGGTGGGCAAGGCAATTCTCCACCGCCGCGATGAGCAGCCGGGACCGGACGGCGTCGAAGGCGACGACCGCGGCACTGCCGGCCAGGCCCAGTGCCAGCTCCGCGTCGCGCCGCGATCCGGCGGCTGCCGGCACCGAGTCCACCATCGGGCCGATCGCCGCGCGGGCTGCCGGGTCCAGGTGCCGGCGGGCCGCGGCCATCGCCCGGCGCAACATCACCGTGGCCGATGTCACGCTGTCCAGCGCCGGCAGCAGCGCGTAGACCCGGCCGTCCAGCTGCTCGACCAGGGCGCTGCGCCGGTAGGCGGCGGCGTGCACGGTGAGGATCGCGGCCAGCTCGTCCAGCTGTGCCGCGGCGGTGGCCGGGTCGCGCGGCTGCGGGCCGAGTTCGGCCACCGCCACCGCGCAGGGCTGCCCGGCCGCCCGGCCGAGCCGGGCCGGGACGGTGCCCGCCGCGCCCGGCCCGGAACCGAGCTGGGCCGGGACGGTGCCTGCCGCGCCCGGCCCGGAACCGAGCTGGGCCGGGACGGTGCCTGCCGCGGCGGGTGCGGCGCCGAGCAGGGCGGCGAGCTCGGCGCCGGAGCCGGCCGGCCGGCGGCCCCGGGAGACCAGCTGGGCCGCGGTGATCCGGGCCGCGCCCAGCAGCGCCTGCTCGGCGTGTGGCTCGAAGTCGCCGCTGCCCTGTTGCAGCCAGATGGTGGCCAGCTGGCGCTCGCCGGCGAACACCCCGACCGCCAGCCGGCGGCGCACCCCGGACTCCGGGTGCTCGGCGATCTCGACCACCTCCTCCGAGGAGCTCAGCCGGTCGTAGACCCCCCACTCGCGCAGCAGCGCCAGGTACTGGGCCGGGCCGCTGCGGCCCAGGATGGACAGCCGGCGCAGCTCGTCCACCTCGTCGCTGGAGCGGGAGTAGGCCAGCACCCGGGCCGAGGTGTCCTCGATGGTGACCAGCCCGCCGGTCAGGGTGGCAATGGTTTGGGCCAGCTCGGCCAGCTCGTCGTCGGCGCGGATGGCCGGCGGGGTGAGCCGGCGGACCAGCTGCCGGTGCAGCTCGTTCCAGCCGTGCCCGGCCGCCAGCCACTCCAGCCGCACCCGTTCGGCTGCCGCGCGCCGCTCGACGGCGGCCTGCTCGTCGGGGACGGCCGGCCGGCGCAGCAGCACCGCCGCGGCACCCGAGGCCGCGGCGCTGGCCAGCAGCCCGGCGGCAGCGTCCGGGCCGATGCCGACGCCGAGCACCAGGTCGCCGGCGGCCAGCGGGGCGCCCGGGTCCTCCGGGTCGGCCACCGCCACCGCGGTGGTGGCCGGCACCCGGTCCAGCAGGGCGGCGGCCACCGCACTGATACTTGGTTCGGTGGAAGTCATGGCATCAAGATTATCGATTACGAGCAGCCTGGGCGTTCCGAAACGGCCTACCGTGGGTACATGGATGCCGTCACCCAGATTCCCGCCCCGCGCAACGAACCGGTCCTGGAATACCGGCCGGGCTCTGCCGAGCGCGCCGCCCTGACCAGCAAGCTCGCCGAGCTCGCCGCCGAGACCATCGAGATCGACTGCGTGATCGGCGGCCAGCGCCGGCCGGGCAGCGGCCGGGCCGGCCAGGTGGTGCAGCCGCACCGGCACTCGCAGGTGCTGGCCACCTACCGGCATGCAGGTCAGCAGGAGGCACTGGACGCCGTCGCCGCGGCCAAGGCCGCCGCACCCGCCTGGCAGGCGCTGTCCTACGACGACCGGGCGGCCATCTTCCTGCGCGCCGCGGACCTGCTGGCCGGTCCCTGGCGGGCCACCCTGAACGCGGCCACCATGCTCGGCCAGTCCAAGACCGCGGTGCAGGCCGAGATCGACTCCGCCTGCGAGCTGATCGACTTCTGGCGGTTCAACGTGGCCTTCGGCTACCAGGTGCTGGCCGAGCAGCCGGTCTCCTCGCCCGGCGTGTGGAACCGGCTGGACCACCGGCCGCTGGAGGGCTTCGTCTATGCCATCACACCGTTCAACTTCACCGCGATCGCCGGCAACCTGCCGACCGCGCCGGCGCTGATGGGCAACGTGGTGCTCTGGAAGCCGTCCGAGACCCAGCTGCTGGCCGCCCACTACACCCTGCGGCTGCTCGAGGCGGCCGGCCTGCCGCCCGGCGTGATCAACCTGCTGACCGGTGACGGCTTGGCGGTCTCGGAGGTGGTGCTGCCGCACCCGGACCTGGCCGGCATCCACTTCACCGGCTCGACGGCGACCTTCCAGCACCTGTGGCAGCAGGTCGGCACCCACATCGCCGGCTACCGGACCTACCCGCGGCTGGTCGGCGAGACCGGCGGCAAGGACTTCGTGCTGGCGCACCCGAGCGCCGACGTGGACACCCTGCGTACCGCCCTGATCCGCGGCGCGTTCGAGTACCAGGGGCAGAAGTGCTCGGCGGCGTCGCGGGCCTACGTCCCGGCGTCGCTGTGGCCGGCCCTGAAGGACGAACTGGCCGCCCGGACCGACGCGCTGGCGATGGGCGACGTCACCGACTTCGGCAACTTCCTCGGCGCGGTGATCGACCGGCGGGCCTTCGACCGGCTGGCCGGGGTGCTGGACCGCGCCAAGAACGACCCGAAGCTGGAGATCCTGGCTGGCGGAACTGCCGACGACAGCGAGGGATTCTTCATCCGGCCGACCGTGCTGGTCTCCGACGACCCGGACCACGAGGTGTTTTCCACCGAGTACTTCGGGCCCATCCTGGCAATCCATGTCTACGACGACAGCTCCGATCCCGAGGCCGCCTTCGAGCACATCATGGACGTGCTCGACTCGACCGCCCCGTACGCGCTGACCGGCTCGATCATCTCCACCGACCGGCTGGCGGTCGCCCGCGCGCAGCAGCGGTTGCGGTTCACGGCCGGCAACTTCTACGTCAACGACAAGCCCACCGGCGCGGTGGTCGGCCAGCAGCCGTTCGGCGGCTCGCGGGCCTCGGGCACCAACGACAAGGCCGGCTCGATCCTGAACCTGCAGCGCTGGGTGTCGCCGCGGGCCATCAAGGAGAGCTTCGTCGCCCCCACCTCCGTCGAGTACCCGGCGCAGGCGGGGGAGTAGCGGATGGCACTGCTCCGCCAGCCGCTGCTGGCCGCCGCCCGCTCGCCCCGGCTGCGGTCGGTGGCCGAGAAGTCCCGGTTCACCCGGCCGGTGGTGAACCGGTTCGTGGCCGGCAGCACCGAGGACGACGCGCTGCGGGTCACCGCGGACCTCGCCGCTGCCGGCCTGCTGACCACCCTGGACTTCCTGGGTGAGGACACCACGTCGGTCGAGCAGGCCGAGCACACCGTGCGGGCCTACGAGTCGGTGCTGGCCGGGCTCGCCGACGTCACCGGCACCGGCCTGGCCGACCGCGCCGAGGTGTCGGTGAAGCTGTCGGCCATCGGACAGGCGCTGCCCGGCGACGGCGAGCGGATCGCCCTCGACGGCGCCCGGCGGATCTGCCAGGCCGCGGAGAAGGTGGGCACCACGGTGACCATCGACATGGAGGACCACACCACCACCGACTCCACGCTGGGCATCGTCGCCGAGCTGCGGCAGGACTTTCCGTGGGTGGGTGCGGTGCTGCAGGCCTACCTGCACCGCACCGAGGCCGACTGCCGGGAGCTGGCCGGGCCCGGTTCCCGGATCCGGCTGTGCAAGGGCGCCTACGCCGAGCCCGAGTCGGTGGCCTTCTCCGGCGACGCGGTGGAGGATTCCTACCGGCGCTGCCTGGCGGTGCTGTTCGGCGGCCAGGGCTACCCGATGGTGGCCAGCCACGACCCGGCGATGATCGCGGCGGCCCGCTCGCTGGCCGTCCAGCAGCAGCGCAGCCCCGACAGCTACGAGTTCCAGATGCTGTACGGCATCCGGCCGGACGAGCAGCGCGCGCTGGCCGCGGCGGGCCACCGGATGCGGGTCTACGTGCCCTACGGCGACGAGTGGTACGGCTACTTCATGCGCCGGCTGGCCGAGCGTCCGGCGAACCTGGCCTTCTTCCTGCGGTCGCTGACCTCCAAGAAATAGGCCGGCGGCTCAGGCCGAGTCAGTCGTAGATCCCTTCCAGCAGCCACTGGCCGCCGGTGCGGTCGTAGCACACCAGGTAGGCCCGGCCGGTGGCGTCCACCAGCTGCATCCGGGCCAGCTGGCGGGCCGATTCGGCGTCCCACCAGCGCTCGTCCACCGGCCACGGGCCGGCCCACTGGGTGATCGCGGTGGCCTGCCCGGTGCTGCCGGCGTAGCGGGCCGGCGGCGCCGGGACGGTGCCCCGCTCGGTGACCCGGACCGTCCGGCCGGCCTCGTCGAGCACCTGCACCGGCTGCGGCGGGTCGATGAGCACCGACGGCGCCGGGGACGGCAGCCGGCCCGGCCACGGCGCGGTCGCCGGCTCGCCCGGGTCGTCGCCCCACGGCACCAGCCTGGTCCGCTGCGCCGGGCCGCGGCCGCCGCCTAGCACCGGGGTGAGCACCGAGCCGTGGCCGAGCAGCGTCTGGACCCGGGCCAGCGCCCGGTGCGCCCGCTCGTCTCCCGCGCCGTCGCCACCCCACAGCGCCCGCTGGTGGGTGCCGGTGGGCACCGTCTCGACCGGGCTCAGCCGCAGCAGGTTCACCGGCCCGGACGGCGCGTTCGGCTCGCCAGCGGCCCGGCTCAGCCAGCCCTCCAGCTGCCAGCGGACCCGGTCGGTGACGTCGACGGCGGTGAGCACCCCGGCATGCCGCCAGCGGCGCACGGTTTCCTCGCCCCGGTCGGTCTGGGCCACCAGTTCGAAACAGCTGCAGGCCAGGCCGGCCTCGGCCAGCTCCCCGACGAACCGCTCGATCGCGCCGCGGGCGGTGAAGGCGATGGTGTCGACCCGGTCCAGCGGGGGTTCGAGGGCGATGCTGACTTCGAACTCGGCCGGCGGCAACCGGCCGGCGATCGGCCGGCTGTCCAGGCCCGCGGCCTGCCGGTGTGCCCAGGTGCCGGCCGGGCCGAACCGGGCCTGGGCGTCGGCGACCGGGAGCGCGGCGAAGGCGCCGAGGGTGCGGATGCCCAGCCGGGTCAGCAGGTCGACCAGGCCCGGATCGTCCAGGGTGGCGATCGGCAGGTCGGCGAGGAAGTCCGCCGAGCTGCCGGCCGGGATCACCACGCCCCGCCGGGCTGCCTGCTCGGCGGCGAAGGCGCCGTCGGCCACCCCGATCAGCACGTCCTCGGTGTGCTCGGCGATCGTCTGCGCCAGGGCGTGCACGACGGCGGTCTCGCCGCCGAAGTACCGGGTGGCCCCGCGGATGCCGATCATGGCCAGCCCGGGGCGGCCCAGTTCCACGCCGAGCGCCACCGACTCGATCGCGGTCAGCACCGGCTCGAAGGCGCGGGCCTCGGCGGCCAGGTTGCGCGGCCGGATCACCAGCTCGGGGCAGCGGGCCTGTGCCTCGCGGCGGCGCATGCCGCGCCGGATCCCCTGCCGGCGGGCGGCGTGCGAGCAGGCGACGACCCGGTTGGCGGTCAGCACCGCGACCGGTTCGGAATCGGGCAGGCCGGCCTCGGCCCGGGCCACCGTGACCGGCCAGTCCGGGCACCAGATCGCGGCCATCCGGGGCGGGCCGGGGTGTTGCTTGCTCACAGCCACAGTTCGGCGTTGCGCGGCCGGGCCGAGCGGCCCCGGCCGGTCGCCGAGAGCAGCAGCTGGCGCTGCCGCAGCCGGCCGTAGCCGCGGTCGATCCCGGTCCAGCGGCCGTGGGTGGCCGACAGCTCGATCTCGACGGCGGGCCAGGACGCGGCCTGCGGGCCGAACAGCACCAGGATGCCGCCCTTGCTGCGGGCCCGGGCGGTCAGCCGACGGGCGTCGCCGTCGCTCACCCGGCCGGTCCAGCCCCGGGTGCCGGACGCCGCGCCGGCCGGCACCCCGCTCGCTCCGGGCTGGGCGACCACCAGGTCCACGGCGTCGAGCAGCGTGCCGACCACGGTGGTCCAGGACGGCCCGGTCCGCACTGCCAGCTCGCCGTGGCCACCCCGGCTGGTGTCCTCCCGGCCCGCGGATGGGTTGATGATGGCCAGCCGGTCCAGCGCGATGCCGGCCTCGACGGCGGCCTCCGCGCTGATCGCGGGCATTCCCACCATCGCGGTCCAGGCACCGGCCGCCGACGCGGCGCCGAGCAGGGCGAGCAGCAGCGAGACCGACGAGGTGACCGCCACGGTGCTGCCCCGGCGCAGCCCGTCGGGCAGCAGCTGTCGCAGCCCGTCCGGCACCGGCAGCGGCGGCAGGGCCGGCGGGGTGAGGGTGGTGATGCCCCCGGCCGGCTGGGCGTTGAGCTCGGCGCGCAGCACCGGCCGCAGCGCCGGCCGGCGGAGCGGCAGCGCGGGCGGGGCGCCGAACGGGTCGGGCTCAGCCACCGCGTAGGCGCCGTCGCTGTCGTCGAAGCGCTGCACGGCATCGTCGTCGAACGCCCAGTCCTCGGCGGGCAGCGGCTCGAACGCGGCGGCAGTCACCTCTCTATTTTCGAATACATGTTCGAACAGGTCAAGGACTAATTAGACGGTTCATCTAGGCCGTCTAGCTCATCCGGGCGACTGTGCGTTCGGTGCGGTGGACAGGCCCATAATGAGCCGTGACCAGCTGCCCGTGCGGATTGGGCGAGCCCTACGAGTCCTGCTGCGGTCGGTACCACCGCGGTGAGGCCAACCCGCCGACCGCGCTCACCCTGATGCGCGCCCGGTACGCCGCCTTCGCCTGTGGTGAGGAACAGTTCCTCGCCGCGACCTGGCATCCCAGCACCCGTCCGGCTGGTCCGCTGCTCGACCCGGCGCTGGACTGGACGGCCCTGCACATCACTGGCCACACTGCCGGCGGCTGGCTCGACGAGACCGGCACGGTGGCCTTCACCGCGCGCTACCAGCGGGCCGGCGTGCCCGGCCGGGTGCGCGAGAACAGCCGGTTCGTGCGGCTGGACGGGCGCTGGAGCTACCTAGGGCCCGCCTGAACCGGTGTCCGCTGTTCCCCTGGTCGCGAGTCTCGCGGAGTTTCGCGCCTTTGCGGCCGTACCTTATGACAATCCATCCAGAACGGGAGCGTCCGGCCCGCTAGGGGGCACCGGTGAGCGCAGTGCACAAGGCCGGTCGGCAGCGGTCGGTGGCCCATTCCGACTCGCCAGTGCCAGAACACGATTCCGCAGACCAGGAACGCTGCTGTCCCGTCCCGGTGGCCGGCCTGGTCCATCGCTCGTCTGGCTCTGCGCCGCCCCCGGCGCCGCCGACATCCTCGATCGTCCAGACCCTGCGCCGGTACGTGGAGATAAAAAAGCCAGGTATGCACCCGATTGCAGTCAACGAGCGGGCTACCAACGCCTACTACGGATTCGACTCCAAAAGGAATGTGGGCTGGATAAAGCTCGGCACCAAGGACAAGGACTTGGCTCCGCGCGTCGAGAACTCCATACACGGCGAGGCTCATGCGGAGGAAAAGCTCATCGCCTACGCGGCAGGCATGGTGAAAGACCTCAAGATGGCGCCGGATGCGGATGGTGACCAGCTGCGGGTCAAAGAACTCTACACCGAGCGCCGGCCCTGTAGGCAAAAGGAGAACTCCGGCGACGAGGCGCGCTTGAAACGGCACGAGGGTTCCTGCAAGGCCTATCTCCACAAGACTCTGCACGAGCAGGTTCCGGTGTTCTATTCGGTCAAAGGACCGGAGCCCCACACGGAGTTACGCCACAAGGCATGGGCCGAGCACCATAAGAACCAGCAGCTCCGACAAGTCGACGAGGCCTACACCGCCAAATACAACAGCGTGAAATCCCCCGACGTAAAACGGCCTCCAGGCCTCTGGGAGCTCTACGAAAAGCACGTGAAAGCGATCAAGGCCCTGCAGCCCGCTAACTGGGGAGACGAGAGGGAATGCAGCAATTGCCGGGACGAGGTGACAAAGGCCTCCCGAAAAGCCCTGGCTGAGCTCCAGGCGTGGCCGTCAGTCCCCACCCCGGCATCATCCGGACCCCCGGGACTGCCGCCGGCAGCGCCTGGCCTCGTGCCGGCACCGGCAGCGCCTGGCCACATGCCGGCACCGGCAGCGCCTGGCCACATGCCGGCACCGGCAGCGCCTGGCCACGTGCCGGCGCCAACAGCACCTGGCCTCGTGCCGGCACCGGCAGCGCTCACATCGGCAGCGCCCGCTCCCGCACCGGCGCTCGCTCCCGCGCCGGTGCCAGCGCCGCCCGGCCTGCCAGGACCGGAGAAACGTGGACACCCGGGGGGCTCCGGCGACCCGGCCACCAAGCGCCCGCTGGTCGGGTCCTCCCTACCAGCGGCGCCGGGCGGCCCTGTCGTCCAGCCGCCACCGCGGCCGTAGCCATTCCGGCTGCAAGTACTGCTGGCGGGATGAAGAAGGGCGGCGCCAGGGTCAGCCGGCGCTGAGCACCGTCTCGGGATCCTCGTCCGGGTTGTCCCAGTCGTTCGGGTCGTTGGGGTCGCGGTCCGGCAGGCCCGCAGCCACCCGGTCCGGGTGCAGGAACACGAACCGCTTGTAGGCCCAGAACCGGAAGATGGTGCCCAGGCCGATGGTGAACAGGTTCACCACGTTCATCACCAGGACGTGGTGCTTGTAGTGCAGCGGGTAGGAGAAGATCGCGATGATCACCAGCGCGACCAGCAGCGCGATCAGGTTGATCAGGAAGAAGAACCCGGCCTCCCGGGCCAGCTTGCTGCGAGCCCGGTGCGAGAACGACAGGTTGCGGTTGCCGACATAGGTCACCGCGGTGGCCACCGTGGTCGAGATCGTCTTCGCCACGATCTGGCCGTGGTCGAAGAAGAAGTTGAACAGGGCGAGGTCGACCAGGAAACCCACCGCCCCGACCACGCCGAACGCTGCGAGTTCCTTGACGAGGATGCGCCACGAGCCGCGGACGTGGTCGAGTAGGGAAGAGGACATCGCCCGTCGATTGTACGGGCGGGCGCTGTGCGCAATCCCCGGCCGTGCCCGGTTCAGGCGATCCACAGGACATTCCCAGCTAGTCGGGCACCGCTGAAGCTCAGCAGGTGATGCGCACCGTGTCGGTGACTACCTGGTCGAGAGCGGAGGGCAGCCGGGGCAACGCCGTCGCCGCCAGGTCGGGCAGCACGCTGCCGAGCACGAAGCGGGCCGTCAGCGCGTGCCACAGCTGGGCCCGGCGCAGCATCGCGTGGCCTTCGCCGGAGACCGACACCAGGCTCACCGAGGCCCCGGCCGCCTCGGCCCGGGTGGCATAGCCGGCGGTGGCCGCCGGCGAGGTGACCCGGTCCAGGGCGCCGTGCATCAGCAGCACCCGGCGGTCGGCGAGCTGGCTCACCGGCTCACCGGCCGGCAGCCACGGCGCCAGGCCCACGACGCCGCGCACCTGCCGGTGGCCGGCCACCCGCAACGCGGTCCGGCCGCCCATCGAATGCCCGACCAGGCCGATCGGCAGGTCGGGAAACCGCTCGGTCAGCCGGCGCAGCGCCCACTCGGCGTCGCGCACCGGAGCCGGGTCGTCCGGGCCGTTCCAGCCCCGGATGGCGTAGCGCAGCCGGGCGACCGCGACCCGTCCGTGCCCGCCGCGGGCGATCCGGCGGGCGATCGGGCGCATCCGCAGCACCGCCAGCTGGCGGGCTCGCACCGGGTCGCTGCTCAGCTCCCGGCCGCCGTGCAGCACCAGCACCACGGCGGAGCTGGGGTGCCGTCCGGTCATCACCGTCAGGTGCGGTTCGGGAAGGGCCATGGCAGCCACGCTACCCAGGCGGGTCAGCGTCCCCGTGGCGGCCGGCGGCCGAGGCGCTAGATTCCACTTCCGTGGACAGCCGTACCGGACTGCCGGTGGTGGGCATGGTGGGTGCCGGCCAGCTCGCCAGGATGACCCACCAGGCCGGCATCGCGCTGGGGCAGTCGTTGCGGCTGCTGGCCGACTCGCCGGACGACGGCGCGGCGATGGTAGCCGGCGACGTGCAGGTGGGCGACTACCGGACGCTGGCCGACCTGCGCCGGTTCGCGGCCGGGTGCGACGTGCTGACCTTCGACCACGAGCACGTGCCGGGCGAGCACCTGCGGGCGCTGGCCGCCGACGGGGTGCTGGTGCTGCCCTCGGCGCAGGCGCTCCGGTTCGCCCAGAACAAGGCGGAGATGCGCCGCCGGCTGTCCGGGTTCGGCATCGCCGGGCCGGCCTGGCGGGATCTGTCGGCCGAGGCCGACCCGCGCACGGCCCTGGCCGAGTTCGGGGAGGAGGTGGGCTGGCCGGTGGTGCTGAAGGCGATCTCCGGTGGCTACGACGGCAAGGGGGTCTGGGTGCTGGACTCGCTCGCCGCCGCCGAGCCGCTGCTGGCCTCGGGCACCCCGCTGCTGGCCGAGGCCAGGGTGGAGCTGGACTTCGAAGTGGCGGCCCTGGTGGCCCGCTCGCCGTTCGGGCAGGGCGCGGCCTGGACGCCGGTCGAGACGGTCCAGCAGGACGGGATCTGCACCGAGGTGATCGCGCCGGCGCCGCGGTTGAGCGCCGAGCAGGCCGAGACCGCCGAGCAGCTGGCGCTGCGGATCGCCCGCGAGCTCGACGTCGTCGGGGTGCTGGCGGTGGAGCTGTTCGTCGAGCGCGGCGGCCGGCTGCTGGTCAACGAGCTCGCGATGCGGCCGCACAACTCCGGGCACTGGACCATCGAGGGGTCGCGCACCTCGCAGTTCGAACAGCACCTGCGGGCGGTGCTGGACTACCCGCTCGGGGTGACCGCGCAGACCGCGCCGGTGGTCGTGATGGCCAACGTGCTGGGCGGCCCGGACGACACCGAGCCGGGCCTGGACGAGCGGGTGCACCACCTGATGGCCCGCTGGCCGGACGTCAAGATTCACCTGTACGGAAAAGGGTTCCGGCCCGGCCGCAAGGTGGGGCACGTGACCGCGCTGGGGGATCGGCTGGATCAGGTTCGCGACCGGGCCCGGGCCGCGGCGGACTACCTGTCGCTGGGCCGTCGAGCGAAGGTGGACGCCCATGGTTGAGCCGCAGTTCCCGCCTGCCCCGCCTGCCGGCCGGCACCCGCTGGTAGGGGTGATCATGGGCAGCGACTCCGACTTCGCCACCCTGTCGGCGGCCGGCGAGGCGCTGGCCGAGTTCGAGGTGCCGTTCGAGGTGCGGGTGGTCTCGGCGCACCGGACGCCCGAGGCGATGCTCGACTACGCCCGCTCGGCCGCCGGTCGCGGGCTGCGGGTGATCATCGCCGGCGCCGGGGGTGCCGCGCACCTGCCGGGCATGGTGGCCTCGCTCACTCCGCTGCCGGTGATCGGCGTGCCGGTCCCGCTCAGGCACCTGGACGGCATGGACTCGCTGCTGTCCATCGTGCAGATGCCGGCCGGCGTGCCGGTGGCTACCGTCTCGATCGGCGGTGCCCGCAACGCCGGCCTGCTGGCCGTCCGGATGCTGGCGGTGGCCGACGAGGGGTTGCGGGCCCGGATGGCGGCGTTCCAGGCCCAGCTCGCCGAGGTCGCGCTCGGCAAGGACCGGTCGTTGCAGGAACAGGTCCGTACGCTCGGCTGGTGAGCAACGAGCGGTCCGGTGCCGGCCGGCGGTGGCGGGCCCTTCGCCCGGCACGGCGGTCTTCCGCGCCGGACCGGCGAACCCGGTTCCCGGCGCGGCGGTGGCTGGCGACCCGGCGCGCCAAGCAGGCCGGCGCCGCGCTGCTCGCCGTCCTGCTGGCGATCGCGGTGTTGGTGGTGCTCAACCGGGAGCCGGCCGTCCGGGTGTCGGCGCTGTCGATCCCCGGCACGCCCGAGCCGGACGGCCGGCCGGTGCTGCTGGACTCCTCGCTGTACCTGCCCGAGCACATTCCCGCCCCGGCGATCCTGCTGGCGCACGGCTTCGGCGGCTCGAAGACCGGCCTGGACGGCCAGGCCCGCGGCCTGGCCCGGGCCGGCTACGTGGTGCTGACCTACACCGCCCGCGGATTCGGCGCCTCCGGCGGGCAGATCCACCTGGACTCCCGGCGCTACGAGGTAGCCGACGGCTCCCGGCTGCTGGACTTCCTGCAGTCCCGTCCGGAGGTGGCCCGGACGAGTAATCAGGTCGGTGACCGGCCGGTGCTCGGGGTGGCCGGTTCCTCCTACGGCGGTGCGCTGGCGCTGATGCTGGGCGCGACCGACCACCGGATCGGGGCGGTGGCCGCCGACATCACCTGGAACAGCCTGGCCCGGTCGCTGTTCCCCAACGCCAATGCGAGCGCGACCGGGGCCGACCAGCGGGCCGGGGTGTTCAAGCGGCTGTGGGCCGGCTATCTGTTCTCCAGCGGCTTTCCCGCCGACGGGGACTCCGCCGGTGCCGCCCCGGCTAGCTCTGCTTCGTCCGGCTCCAGCGGGTGCGGCCGGTTCGCCGCCGAGCTGTGCGCCGACTACCAGCAGGCGGTCGCCGGCGGTCCGCCCGACCTGCGGCTGGCCGACCTGCTGGCCGAGTCCAGCCCGGCCAGCGTGCTGGCCGACATGCGGGCGCCGACCCTGCTGACCCAGGGCGAGCAGGACTCGCTGTTCCCGCTCAGCGAGGCCGACGCCAATGCCCGCCAGATCGCGGCGGCCGGTGCGCCGGTGGTGGTGCGGTGGCGCGCAGGTGGCCACGACGCGCCGGGTTCCGATGACGATGTTGCCGGCCTGCAAAGGCGATTCTTCGACGCCCGGCTGCGCGGCCACGGCTCGGTGGGCAGCGCGTTCGAGATTGCCCAGCCCGGTGCCGGGATCTCGGCCAGCAGCGGCCGGACGGTCGAGGTCACCCAGCGCGCCGCCGGCTACCCGGGCCTCGCCGGCGCTGCCGGATTCACCAGCCGGCCGGTGGTACTGCACGGCGCCCCGCAGCAGATCAGCGCACCGGCCGGCGGGTCGCCGGCGGCGGTGTCCACCGTCCCCGGCCTGGGTGGCCTGCTCAGTGGGGCGGCCGGGCTGGGCCTCGGCGGCGCCGCGGGGTTGTCCAGGCTGCCCGGCCAGAGCGCGGTGTTCAGCTCCGATCCGTTGCCGGAGCCGGTGCTGGTGATCGGCTCGTCGCAGGTCCGGCTCTCGGTGACGGCCGGCAGCACCGGCGCGGCGACGCTGTTCGTCTCGCTGCACGACCTCGGCCCGGACGGTTCGGACACCCTGCCGGCCCGGCTGGTGTCGCCGATCCAGCTGACCGGCAAGCCCGGCCAGGTGCACCTGGTGACCGTCCAGCTGCCCTGGATCGTGGCCCAGGTGCCGGCCCGGCACCGGCTGGCCGTCGAGGTCGCCACCACCGACTTCGGCTACCAATTGCCCGTCCAGCCAGCCAGCTACACCGTCGGGCTGGGCGAGGGCATCGTCGCCTCGGGGGCCGCGCTCGGCGTCTCGTCGCTGCCGGTCACCGAGGTGCGCGGCGGCGGCGCCTGGAACTGGCTGGCAGTGGCGGCGCTGGTGGTGCTGGCCTGCCTGGCGTTCGGCTGGTGGCGGCTGCGGTCCCGGCGGCCGGGCGGGGTGGATCCGGAGCTGGCCGGGGTCCCGATCGTGGTGCAGGACCTGGCGAAGGTCTACGCCGACGGCTACCGCGCGGTGGACGGGGTGAGCTTCACGGTCGAGCGCGGGCAGGTGCTGGGGTTGCTCGGCCCGAACGGGGCCGGCAAGACCACCACGCTGCGGGTGCTGATGGGCCTGATCCTGCCGACGTCCGGCTCGGTCCGGGTGTTCGGGCACGAGGTGGTGCCGGGGGCGGAGGTGCTGTCCCGGCTGGGGGCCTTCGTCGAGGGGCCGGGTTTCCTGCCGCACCTGAGCGGCCGGGAGAACCTGCGGCTGTTCTGGGCGGCGTCTGGCCGGCCGGTCGAGCAGGCCGAGTTCGACACAGTGCTCGAGATCGCCGGGCTGGGGGAGTCGGTGGAGCGCCGGGTGAAGACCTACAGCCACGGCATGCAGCAGCGGCTGGCGATCGCCCAGGCGATGCTGGGCCTGCCCGACGTGCTGGTGCTGGACGAGCCGACCAACGGCCTGGACCCGCCGCAGATCGCCGAGATGCGGGTGGTGCTGGGCCGCTACGCCGCCACCGGGCGCACCGTCATCGTGTCCTCGCACCTGCTGGCCGAGGTCGAGCAGACCTGCAGCCACGTGGTGGTGATGCACCGCGGCCGGCTGGTGGCGGCGGGATCGGTGACCGAGGTGGCGGGCACCGGCGCGACCCAGCTCGCCGTGGACGACCCGGACCGGGCACAGGAGGTGCTGGCGGCCGCCGGCATCGGTGCCCGGCCGGTGCCGGCCCGACGGGCGCTGGAGGATGTCTTCCTGGATTTGATCGGGGAGCGACCTGATCGGGGAACGCAGTGATTAGCAGTATTTCCAGTGGTTCCGGCTCGTCCGGCGGGGTGCCGCCCACCCGGCGCGGCATCCACGACCGGCTGGCCCAGCTGCCCGCACTGCCCGCCGACCAGCCGGGTGGCGGACCGGCCATGGGTTTCGACAGCGGCCGGACGCTGCTGCTGCGGGTGGAGTTTGCCCGCCAGCTGACCCGTCGGCGTACCCAGCTGACCGTACTGTTCCTGCTGGTGCTGCCGATCATCATGGCGCTGGCGTTCCAGCTCGGCGGGTCCGGCAGCTCCAACCGGAACCGGCCGGCACTGGTGGACCTCGCGACCGCGGGGGCCGGCAACTTCGCGCTGTTCACCGAGTTCGCTGCCGTCGGCTTCCTGCTGGTGGTGATCGTGGCGATGTTCTGCGGCGACACCATCGCCAGCGAGGCGAGCTGGTCGTCGTTGCGCTACCTGCTGGCGCTGCCGATCCCGCGGGCCCGACTGCTGCGACAGAAGCTACTGGTGGCGTTGACCTTCTCGTTCGGGGTGAACCTGCTGCTGCCGGCCTGGGCGTACCTGGTGGGCGGGACGTTCTTCGGCTGGGCGCCGGCGAAGTCGCCGTTCGGAGGCAGCTTCAGCTACACCGAGACCCTGCAGCGGCTGCTGATCGTGGTGCTGTACGCCTGCGGTCAGGCGTTGCTGGTGGCCGCGCTGGCGTTCCTGCTCAGCGTGCTGACCGACGCGCCGCTGGCCGCCGTCGGCGGTGCAACCTTCCTGGTGGTGGTGTCCAACATCCTGGACTCGATCACCGCGCTGGACCCGTACCGGGTGGTGCTGCCCACCCACTTCCAGTACTCCTGGCTGGACGCGCTGACCCCGACGATCAGCTGGGACGACATGATCCGCGGCTGCGCGGTGGCGGCGATCTACAGCGCTGTGCTGTTCACCGCCGCCTGGACCCGCTTCGCCCGCAAGGACATCACCAGCTAACGCGCAAGGACATCACCAGCTGATAGATGGAGCGTGCTCACCGAGGAGTAGAGCGAGCTGACTCACCAGTCACAAGCCGGCAGGATCGGCGCCGTCAGGTTCGGCGCCATCGAGAAAGCGTCGGACGACGGACAGGAAACGCTCGGTCTCCTCGACGTGCGGCATGTGGCTGGATTCGGCGAAGATTCGCCAGCGTACGTCGGGAATCTGCTCGAAGAACGGCCGCACCGCGACTGGTGCTGCCTCGTCGTAATGGCCGGAGATGATCAGAGTAGGTACGTTGATCTGTGGCAGCCGGTCGATGACCGACCAGCCTTTCAGCGAACCGACGGTGTGGAACTCGCTCGGACCGTTCATCGTGTGGTAAACGGTCGGGTCGTCGTCGATCGCGGCGAAGCTCGCGGCGACCTCGGGTGGATTGGGAACCACTCGACAGACGTGGCGGTCGTAGTACACCTGCATCGCCTCGCGGTATTCCGGCGAATCTGTGGTTCCCGCCGCCTCGTGCTGCCGCAGTGTCTCCTCGACCTCGGCCGGCAATCCGGCGCGAAGCGAGTCCGCCGCCACGCCCCACAGCTCCATGGCAGCCGGTGAGTCGGCGATGACCAGCCGCTGCAGGCCCACTGGTCGACGAACCGCGAACTCCGCGCCGAGCATGCCACCCCAGGACTGGCCGAGCAGATGGTAGGAGTCGGCTATTCCCAGCGCCGCGAGCAGGGTGTTCAGTTCGGCGACGAAGAGCTCGACGGTCCAGTAGCTCGGATCCGCGTCTGGCAGGTGAGTGGATCTACCGTTGCCGATCTGGTCGTAGTGGATCACCGGGCGCCCGTCGCGCGCCAGCGCGCTCAGCCGTAACAGGTAGTCGTGGGTGCAGCCGGGGCCGCCGTGCACGACCACCAGCGGAGTGACTCCGCTGTTCAGGTCGCCGGTGACGCGGTACCAGGTCTGCGAGCCATCGAAGGTGATGGTGCCTTCGTAGTCAGCCGGCAAGATGTAATCGGACTGCTGGTCTGTCATCGTGAAGCGCTCCTCGTCGTGCCGCTCGGATGGCGGGGATGGGGGACCGGCTGGACGGTGAGCTCATCGATGCCGGCGAAGTCGCTCGGGTTGCAGGTGTACAGCGGTAAGCCGTGGGCGATGGCGGACGCTGCGATCAGAGCGTCGTAGGCACGGGCGGCGGGCTTGCGGCCGGCCTGGCGCAGCGAGGCCGCTATCCGGCCGAACGCGCGAGCCGACGCGGCGTCGAAGGCCAGTGGTTGGAAGTCCGCCTCCGCCTGCTGCAAATGCGCCTGGCGGGCTGACCGTTCGCGGGCGGTGTCCGCGACATGTGGCCCGACCGACAGCTCGGCCAAGGTCACCGAGCTGATGATGCATTCGTCGGGAAGCGTGCTTGGATCGTCCAGCTCGCCGAGCAGGATCACCGTCGAGGTGTCGAGCATTCCCCGGGTCGAGGGCGCCGTCATACCGTCGCGTCGAGCACGGCGTCGAGATCGCGCCGTAGCAGCTCGGGATCGACCCGGGGCAGGTGCCGGCGCGCTTCGATGAGGTCGGCCGGTGCCGGACCAGGCCGGCGTCGCGGACGCAGCTCGGCGATCTCAGCGCCGTCCCGGGTCACGATCAACTCCTCGCCACGAGCCACCCGGTCGAGAACGGCTCCGCCGTTGTTGCGTAGTTCGCGGATGGTCACGCTCTTCACGAAACCAAGCGTATCACCGGTGAGACATGATGGAGGAGCTGTCGTAGCTGTCATACGGCAGAAGCTAGGGCTCTACTCCGACAGATGCCGTGAGTTATCCACAGGGGAAGTAGGGCGCCTACATCCTAAGGACGGCCGAGCGCGCGGTAGGCCCAGCCGGCGGCCCGCCACTGGGCCGGGTCGAGGACGTTGCGGCCGTCCACCAGGTTGCGCTGGGCGACCCGGGCGCCGATGGTGTCCGGGTCCATGGCGCGGAAGATCGACCACTCGGTCAGCAGCATCACCAGGTCCGCCTGGTCCACCGCCTCCTCCAGGGAGCCGGCGTAGACCAGCTCAGGGTGCAGCCGCTGGGCGCTGGCGTTGGCCTCCGGGTCGTAGATCTGCACGGTCGCGCCGCGTCGGCCCACTGCGGCGGCCACGTCCAGGGCCGGCGAGTCCCGGACGTCGTCGGAGTTCGGCTTGAACGCAGCCCCCAGCACCGCCACCCGGGTGCCGCGGTACGAGCCGTCCAGCAGGTCCAGGCCGAGCTCGACCGTCCGGGCCCGCCGGCGCAGGTTGATCTCGTCGACGTCGCGCAGGAACGACACCGCCTGGTCCACCCCGAGCTCGCCGGCCCGGGCGATGAAGGCCCGGATGTCCTTGGGCAGGCAGCCGCCGCCGAAGCCGAGGCCGGCGTTGAGGAAGCGCCGCCCGATCCGGGCGTCGTGGCCGATCGCGTCGGCCAGCTGGGTGACGTCGGCACCGGTCGCCTCGCACACCTCGGCCATCGCGTTGATGAAGCTGATCTTGGTGGCCAGGAACGAGTTCGCCGCGACCTTGACCAGCTCGGCGGTGGCGTAGTCGGTGACGATCACCGGCGTGCCGGCCTCGATGACCGGGGCGAAGCTGGCCCGCAGCATCTGCTCGGCCCACTCGCTGCGCACCCCGAACACCAGCCGGTCCGGACGCAGGGTGTCCTCCACGGCGAAGCCCTCGCGCAGGAACTCCGGGTTCCAGGCCAGCTCCACCTCCAGGTGCGGCGAGAGCTCGGCGAGCACCTTGGCCATCCGCACCGCGGTGCCGGCCGGCACGGTGGACTTGCCGACCACCAGCGCCCGCCGGTCCAGGTGCGGCGCCAGCGACCGGAACGCCGCCGCGACGTAGCTGAGGTCCGCGGCGTACTGGCCCTTCTTCTGCGGGGTGCCGACGCAGATGAAGTGCACGTCGGCGAACTCGGCCACCTCGGTGTAGTCGGTGGTGAACCGCAGCCGGCCGGAGTCGATGTGCTTGGCCAGCAGCTCGGGCAGCCCGGGTTCGAAGAACGGGATCCGGCCCGCCCGCAGGGCCTCGATCTTGGCGATGTCGACGTCGAGGCCGATCACCTCGTAGCCGAGCTCGACCATGCACACCGCGTGGGTGGCGCCGAGGTAGCCGGTACCGATCACCGAGAGGCGAGGACGCTGGGTCATGGTTGTCAAGGCTATCGCGCCCGCCGGCTAGCACCGTTTCCGCTCGCCGGACACCCCCGTTCTTGCCCGGATCGGCTGCCGGCGCAGCCACCGTGCTGGTGGTCGCAGTGACACGGCGCGCAGTACGTTGCGTCACCGCTACTGATGAGTAACGCTTGTCGGTATGGCGCTCAATCCTGAATTCGACAGCTACCGGCTCAGCGACGAGCACACCATGCTGCGCGAAGCGGTTCGCGAGCTGGCCGAGGACAAGATCGCCCCCAGGGCGGCCGAGGTGGACCGCACCGCGGAGTTCCCGTACGACGTGCTGGCGGCCCTGGTGCGGGCCGGTTTCCACGCCGCCCACATTCCCGAGGAGTACGGCGGCGCGGGCGCGGACTCGCTGGCCACCGTGCTGGTGATCGAGGAGGTCGCTCGGGTCTGCGCGTCGTCCTCGCTGATCCCGGCGGTGAACAAGCTCGGCACCATGCCGCTGCTGCTGTCGGCGTCGGAGGACCTGAAGAAGCAGGTGCTGCCGCCGGTCGCCTCCGGCGAGGCGATGTTCTCCTACGCGCTGTCCGAGCGGGAGGCCGGTTCCGACGCCGCGGCGATGCGCACCCGCGCGGTGCTCGACGGCGACCACTGGGTGCTCAACGGCACCAAGTGCTGGATCTCCAACGCGGGCGTGTCGACCTACTACACGGTGATGGCGGTGACCGACCCGTCCAAGGGGGCGCGCGGCATCTCCGCCTTCGTGGTGCACAAGGACGACCCTGGCTTCTCGGTCGGCATGCACGAGCGCAAGCTCGGCATCAAGGGCTCGCCGACGTGTGAGATCCACTTCGAGAACTGCGCCATCCCGGCCGACCGGATCATCGGCGAGCCCGGCACCGGGTTCAAGACCGCGCTGACCACCCTGGACCACACCCGGCTGACCATCGGCGCCCAGGCGCTGGGCATCGCCCAGGGAGCCATCGATGCCTCTATCGCCTACATGAAGCAGCGCCAGCAGTTCGGTCGGCCGATCGCGGACTTCCAGGGCCTGCAGTTCATGCTGGCTGACATGGTGATGCAGACCGAGGCCGCCCGGCAGCTGATCTACGCCGCCGCCGCCAAAGCCGAGCGCGGCGAGCCCGGGCTCACCTGGTACTCGGCCTCGGCCAAGGCGTTCGCCTCGGACGTGGCGATGAAGGTCACCACCGACGCCGTCCAGCTGTTCGGCGGCTACGGCTACACCGAGGACTTCCCGGTGGAGCGGATGATGCGCGACGCCAAGATCACCCAGATCTACGAGGGCACCAACCAGATCAACCGGATGGTCATCGCCCGCCAGATCCTGAAGTAGCTCGGCGAGCTGAGTCGCGGGCCTGCTGGCGGTTTATTCGCGGAGGAAGGCATTCTGGCGCCTCTTTCTTCGCGCTCGGCCTGTTGCCTCCGGATCCCGAATGCGCCGTCTGCAGCGCGTCTTAAGTCGACCCGTCGGCAGCCTGACCATCCCCGGCACGACGCTCGCCACGATCCTGGCCGAAGGGTGGGCATCGTGGCCTATGGAAACCGGCGGCCTCCTGCTCGGCCATCGCGCCAACCACCACGGACTGGGCGCCGTCGCCGCGCGAGTCATCGGCCCAGGGCCTGAGGCTCGCCACGAGCGCTACGGCTTCGAGCCGGATGCGACCTGGCAGGCCAAGCAAGTTGCCATCGTCCTGGACGCAGGACAACACCCTTGAATACCTCGGCGACTGGCCCACCCATCCTGTTGGAACCACCAGGTTCAGCCCGCTTGACCATGCCACCGCTCGGACGATCGCTGCGGCGCCACTGGCGCGCCAGCCCAACCCGATCATGGTGATGGCCGCGCTCCAAGCCGACCTGTCCTCTCGGATCGCAGCCGGAGTACTCGTCAATGGACGGCTGCGCGACATGGCCGTCATGATCGACAACGATCTTTGACTGCGGCAGTCCGCGCGAGGCGACGTGCAGCGCGTTCTCACCGGTCTATCCTCCAACACGGCGGTAATGCGCAGACGCTGACATACGGAGGTACACCGGTGGGATTGCTCGACCTGTTCAAACGGAACAAGTCGACTCCCACCGTAGGCAGACATGCGTACCGTGCTCAGCCAGTGCCCCCGACTGCACCGCCGGCGATCGGTCGACCGTTGCCGAGCCCGTCGTCTTCGCAGCCTCCGACGCAGCCCCGGCGCGCGGTTCGAGTTGAGCCGCCGGCTGACGCCGTGCTGCCCCGGAGGCAGCCAGCCCGGCCAGTCGCCGCCGGCAGCGGCCTGTGGGTTCCGCCCGGAGTACCGGCCCAGATCGGCTCTCTGACGCTACCCGGCGGGATGCTCTACATCGGTAAGGATCTGCGCTCGGCAAATGGTCAGGGTGTCGAGCCGGCGCTCATCAACCCACGCCTGCCGGTGGATCATCGGCGGCCAGATTGGCAGGGGAGCACTGTCGGGTACTGGCCGTCCTACCACGGCATCACCGCCGGCGCCCGCGCCGCATACCTCACCTGGCTCTCCGGCGGCCGGCAGGAGCCGAACGCGCCGATCAGCTGGGTCTTCCTCTTCTTCTACGGGCTGGAGCGCCGCGCATTGGTCGAGGCGGCCAAGCCCGGTCCCGCACGCGAGGAACTGCCGATCATCAGCGCAGAGGTCAGCCGATTGCTTGAACTGTACGGAGGAAACAACTCCTTCCGTTCCTACGCGACCAGCTTCCTCGGCCTGCTCGACCTTTACCAGGCCGACGCCGAGGCCGGCGGCGCGCCCGAGCGACGACCGGAGAAATGGCGGATTCCGATGCGGCTGCGAACCGGACTCGGCGAGTTCGCCGCAACCGGCCTGCCGGTCCCGGCCGAATGGGCACTCGCGTGGGCGCATTATCACCCCGAGATCTACCCGCGAACGCCTGCGACCCGCTGTCCGGCCGAGTTCGAGGCGCTGTTCCTGAGACGGTATGCAGCCAGGCACGGCGCCGGGCTGACGATCCGCGCGACGAAGAGTTCGTTGCGTTACGACTACTATCCCGCCAGTGCCGGTATCGGGCAGGTCCAGCTGTCCACCAATCTGCCAGATGTCCTCACCCAGGCGGCGCCACGAGCCAAGCTCGCGGCACTGGTCGAGGAGTGCACGAACTCGCTGGACGCATACAGCCGCTACCTCGGCCGGAATCCGGACGGAGCCGGCACGCTCGCCGCGACCGCGTTGCTGCCACCGGAGCTCGTCGCTGACGCGGGCGGCGAACTCGCCCGCTTGGCCGGCTTCCTCGAGGAGCGTCTCGGCGGCCAGCCGGCCGTGCTCATCGACGCCGCCGAGCTGCTGGCGTTCTGGCCGACAAAGACGCCCGGCAAGGTGGCGAAGGCGGACGCGGTCGCGATCGCACAACTGCTGGCGACGAGAGGCGTTGGGGTCGAGCCCGACGTGCGGCTCGGCGGCCCGGTCCTCGCAGCCGCTTCGCCCGCGGTCCTGTTCCGGACCGCCGCGCACCAGCCGACCGCGGCGAGCCCTGAATATGCGGCCGCCGCCGTCCTGCTGCACCTCGCGGCCGCGGTCAGCATCGCCGACGGCGAGGTGTCGGACGCCGAGACGACCCACCTCGCCCGTCACCTCGAGACGGCGATGCATCTGTCACATCCCGAACGGGTCCGGCTGCAGGCGCATCTGCGCTGGCTACTCGCCGGGCAGGTAAAGCTCACCGGACTCACCAAACGCCTCGCCCTGCTCGACGATGCGCAGCGAGAGGCCATCGGTGACTTCCTCACCACGGTCGCCGCCGCCGACGGCCACGTCTCACCGTCCGAGATCACCACGTTGACCAGGATCTTCAAGCTGCTGGGGCTCGACCCCGCCTCGGTGTACTCGCGTGTGCATGCCGCCACCGTCGGCGGTCCCGCGAACATCGGCGCCACTGCTCCGGTGACCGTGCGTCCTGCCACTCCCGGCCCCTCTGGCTACTCGATTCCGCCACCTCCGAGCACTGAATCGGAATCCGCCGCGGTCGCGGGCGAAAGCTTGGCACCGCAGGGTGTCGTGCGGCTGGACCAGGCTGCGGTCGCTGCCAAGCTCGCCGAAACAGCGGCGGTGTCAGCGCTGCTCGGCTCGATCTTCACCGACGACGAACCCACCCCCGAACCGGCGGCGAAACAGGCTCCGGCTGCATCGATCGCCGGTCTGGACGTAGCGCACTCCGCGCTACTGTCCGCCCTGGCCGGCCGCGGCAGCTGGAGTCGCGCGGAGTTCGAAGCCGAGTGCTCGATACTCGGATTGCTGCCCGATGGAGCACTGGACACGCTGAACGAGGCCGCGTACGACACGGTGGGCGATCCGGTCACCGCCGGTGAGGATCCCATCACCATTGACCTCGACGTCGCGCAGGAGATGCAGGCATGAGTACCACCGAACCGCAAGGATCGACCCGGGCCACTATTCGCCCACGGGAGCGGGACGCAATCGTGCAGGCGTTACGCGCCGGTGTCGTACCCCGGGTTGGGCAGCAGCACGTGCAGGTTGGGCGGGTCGAGGAGGTCAGGTCGCTGCTCGCGGACATCGACCGGATCGCCGACGGCGGTTCCGGCTTCCGACTCGCCATCGGCGAGTACGGCTCCGGAAAGACGTTCTTCCTGCATCTGGTCCGCTCAATCGCGATGGAACGCAAGCTGGTCACCGTGCACGCCGACCTGTCGCCGGACCGGCGACTGCATGCCACCGGCGGGCAGGCCCGCTCCCTGTACGCGGAGCTGATGCGGAACATGAGCACGCGGGCCAAGCCCGACGGCGGCGCGATGGGCAGCATCGTGGAGCGGTTCGTGACGAGCGCGCTCACCGAGGCGCGTGAGATGGGCAACAGCCCGGACGTGGTAATCCGAATCCGGCTGGCGGAGTTGGCCGAACTGACCGGTGGGTACGACTTTGCCGAGGTGATCGCCGCGTACTGGCGCGGGCACGACATGGGAGACGATCAGCTCAAGAGCGATGCGGTGCGCTGGCTTCGCGGCGAGTTCTCGACCCGGACCGATGCCCGCGCCGCACTGGGCGTGCGGACCATCGTCGACGATGCAACGTTCTACGACCAACTCAAGCTGCTCGCACGGTTCGTCGTAATGGCCGGCTTCACCGGGCTGCTGGTCTGCCTCGACGAGATGGTCAACCTTTACAAGCTCGCGCACACCCAGGCCAGGAACGCCAACTACGAACAGATCCTGCGGATCCTCAACGACAGCCTGCAAGGCAGCGCGGCACATCTCGGTTTCGTGTTCGGCGGCACACCCGACTTCCTGCTCGACACCCGTCGCGGCCTGTACTCCTACGCCGCCTTGCAGTCCCGTCTCGCCGAGAACGCGTTCGCCACCAACGGGCTGGTCGACTACTCCGGCCCCGTCCTACGATTGGCCAACCTCAGCCCGGAGGACTTCTACCTGCTGCTCACCCGCCTGCGGGACGTCTTCGCCGGCGGCGACCCCGCCGCGTATCTGCTGCCCGACGAAGGGCTGACCGCGTTCATGACGCACTGCTCGACCCGGATCGGGGATGCCTACTTCCGGACACCGCGCACCACGATCAAGGAGTTCGTGAACCTGCTCGCCGTGCTTGATCAGAACCCCGGTGCGGACTGGGAATCGCTCGTCGGTGGCGTGACCATCGAGACCGAGTCGAACCCGGATCTGGTGCCGTTGCCCGATGACGACGGGCAACCGGATTCGGGCGGAGACGAGCTTGCCAGCTTCAGACTCTGAACCGCGGCAGCCCGCAGCCGTCCGGCTCTGCTGATGAGGCCCGGGCAACAGGACGCAGCCGACCGGCGGTCCACGGCGTTCAGCCGGCTGGATGCGCGGATCCAGCGATGGATCTGGGAGCAGAACTGGACTGAGTTGCGCGACGCACAGGAACGCGCCATCGGACCGATCCTCGACGGCGCCGAGGACGTCATCATCGCCGCGGCGACCGCGGCGGGAAAGACCGAGGCCGCGTTCCTGCCGATCTGTTCCGCATTGCTCGACGCGACCGGCGAGGGAGCCGAGGGCCACGGTGTGAAGGCGCTCTATGTCAGCCCTCTCAAGGCGCTCATCAACGACCAGTACGGGCGCCTCGACGCGCTGTGCGAGCACATGGAACTGCCGGTGCACCGCTGGCACGGCGACGTGGCCGGAGCCCGCAAGGCGAAGGTGCTCGCGCAGCCCGACGGCATTCTGCTCATCACGCCCGAGTCTATCGAGGCGATGCTGGTCATCCATGGGCCGAAGATCGGGCGGATCTTCGGCGCGTTGCGGTACGTCGTCATCGACGAGATGCACTCCTTTCTCGGCACCGAGCGTGGAGCGCAGCTGCAGTCGCTGCTGCACCGGCTGGAACTCGCGATCCGCCGCCGCGTTCCCCGTATCGGCCTGTCCGCCACCCTGGGCGACATGGCAGCGGCAGCCGGCTACCTGCGCCCGGGCCGAGGCGAGCAGGTCACCGTGATCACCTCGACCGACGACACCCACGAGTTGCGACTCCAGCTGCGTGGCTACGAGGCGAAGCCGGCCAACCTCGGGCCGGCCGAGGACGAGCCGGCGGAGCCGTCCGAGGCGCAGCTGGCCGAAGTCGGCGGCGACCGGCTTGCGATAGCCGATCATCTTTACGCGACGCTACGCGGCACCGACAACCTGATCTTCGCGAACTCGCGCCGGGACGTCGAGATCTACGCCGACCTGCTCCAACGGCGTTGCGAGCGGGACCGCGTACCCAACGAGTTCTTTCCGCATCACGGCAGCCTTTCCAAGGAGCTGCGCGAGCACGTCGAGGCACGTCTGAAGGACCGGTCCAACCCGGTGAACGCGATCTGCACCACGACGTTGGAGATGGGCATCGACATCGGTTCGGTCGCGTCCATCGCGCAGGTCGGGGCACCGCCCACCGTCGCCAGCCTGCGGCAACGCCTCGGCCGGTCCGGACGCCGGGGCGGGGCCGCGACGCTGCGCCTGTACCTCACGGAGGAACAGGTCACCCCGCACACCCGGCCGCAGGACGCGTTGCGGACGCAGATCGTGCAGAGCATCGCAATGGTGAACCTGCTGTTGAACCGGTGGAACGAGGCTCCGGACTCCGGCGGCCTGCACCTGTCCACGCTGATCCAGCAGTTGCTGTCGCTCATCGCACAGCACGGCGGGATCTCCCCGCCCGATGCGTACCGCACCTTGTGCGAGCACGGGCCATTCGCCCGGGTGACTCCCGACCTGTTCGCCTCGCTGCTGCGCGCGCTCGGCGCACCGAATGTCGACCTGCTCTGCCAAGCGAGCGACGGCCTGCTGCTGCTCGGCGTCGCCGGCGAGCGATTGGTCAACCACTACTCGTTCTACGCCGCGTTCCGCACCGGTGAGGACTACCGCCTGATCGCCAACGGCCGCACGCTGGGCACGCTGCCGGTCGAATATCCGCTAATGCCAGGCTCGCTGCTCATCTTCGGTGGCCGTCGGTGGAAGGTGCTCACGGTCGACGCGCAGGCGAAGGTCGTCGAGTTGGCTCGCTCGTCCGGTGGCCGGCCGCCGCTGTTCACCGGTGGCGGCGGTGAGGTCGCCGACCGCGTTCGGCAGGAGATGCGCCGCAGCTACCTGACCGCGGACGTACCCAGCTACCTGGACGGCCTAGCCACCCGGCTGCTTGCCGAGGGTCGTGCGAACTTCGCGCGGTTCGGCCTGGCGAGCGATCCGTTGCTCACGGTAGGCAAGGAAACGCTGGTTTTCCCTTGGCGTGGCGACCGAATCTGCTCGACGCTCGCGATCGCGCTGACCGGGGCAGGCATCGAGGTCGCCCAGGACGGCGTGTGCCTCACCATGCCCGACTGCAGCCGGCAGCAGGCCGTCGCGCACCTGACCGAGCTGCTCGAGGCGGGCCCGGCCGACCCGGTCGAGCTTGCCGCGCGGGTGGGCACGAAGGTTGTCGAGAAGTACGACGACCGGCTGAGCGAGGCGCTGCTCAACGAGGCGTTCGCCGCACGCAGCCTGGACGTCGACGGTGCCTGGCACGCCCTGAGGGAAATCCTCGATCAAACAGGCGCGGCAGTGACCGGCTAGAACCGGTGCTACATCGCGGCTGCCTGCCGCAGCGCCCGGTACAGCAGCTGTTGATCACCGAGCTTGTGCCGCAGATCCTTCTCCAATCCGCCGATCGGATACAGGTTCTGCGGAGCTCTCGCGTCCTTGTACTCGGCCGAGGCGTAACGGGGCAGCACCACCTGGGTGAGATTCGCCAGCGCGAACACCTGCTCCGGAACCAGATCCACCGACGCCTCCACCCGGATGACGCCGGCCCACGGGGCGGCCGGGGCGCACGGCAACCGCAAGTACCAGGAATATCGGTCCCAGGTGGTAACCATCCGGAACACCGGTGTGCGCTGCCGTGGACCCAGCGAGCCGACGACCGAGTTCAGCTGCCGCGAAAGGTATTCGCTGTGGTGCGACTTGATGTAGCCGACGGCGCGATCCAGATGCGCCCCGGCACGTAGCGGGCCGTCGACCACCAGCAAGTCGTCGTCGACCTCGACGTGGCCGGCCAGTGATGACCTGGCCCGGTTCGCGGTCCGCAGTTCCACGCCGGCCAGCCGCTCCTGGACCGCTGACGACAGCGTGACCGGCAGCGGCGTGCCTTCCTTCGCGACGGTGAAACACGCCTGATACGTGCCGGCCCGGGTGTGCACATCAGTCGCGTGCGGGGCGATCGTGAACATGCCGCGACACAGCTCGACTGCTATGACGTGTGCCTTGCCTTCGCAACAGCAGACGACGCCGGCGGCGTAGGAGGCACAGACGCCGGCGGTCGCCGCTGTCGGTACTACCCCGTCGGCACCGATCGGCTCGTCGATCCATACCCGGGCGTCCACCCGCCGGACGCCGTCGACGAACAGTACGACCCGCGGCGCGGTGACCGCCGGATCGACCGCGATGGGCCGCCACCGATCCTGCGGGACCTCGATGTCGGGATCGACGTCGGCGCGGGACTCGGCCAGCTGCAGCTCCATGTCCAGGGCCTGGCCGTACTCGGGTTCCCACCCGTCGACGTTGAACTGCATCCCGCCGCCGGCGACATCCAGGTCGGGCAGGGAGGGCTGCGAGCTACTCATGCGCTTTCCCGGGTGATGTGCGAGCCGGCGCTGTCTCGCCGCACGGCGAATCGAACCGGCACCCGCTCGGCGAGCGCGCCGACGTGCGTGATTATGCCGACCATGCGGGAACCGGAGCTCGCGAGGTTGTCCAACGTATCGGCGACCGTGCCGAGACTTGCCTCGTCCAGCGTGCCGAATCCCTCGTCCAGGAATATCGATTCCAGTCGGACGGCACCGTCGGCGGCCAGCGAGCTCATCCGGTCCGACAGCGCCAGCGCGAGTGCCAGGGCGGCCTGGAAGGTCTCGCCGCCGGAGAGGGTCTTCACCGGTCGGGACGCGTCCGCCTCGTTGTGGTCAATGATGTAGAAGTCACCGTCTGCATGGGTCAGCGCGAACTGGCCCCCGGACAGCTCGTCGAGCATCTCCGAGGCGTCGGCCACCAGCACGTCCAGAACGCTGGCGACCAGCCAGCGGGGGAACGCGTCGGCCCGCATCAGGTTGGCGAGCAGCCGCGCGACCCGGGATTGTTCGATGGCGTCCCGGATACCGGCCCGTAACCCCGCGACCTGCTCGACCCGTTCGGCCATCCGCTGCTGCTGTGAGCGCGCGTCGGCCAGCGCGCTGGCCACGGCGACCGGCGCGGCATCCCGCAGCGTGTGCGTGGCGAGTTCCATCTGAACAGCGTGCTCGGCGAGCAGGTCACACAGCTCCTGCTCCGAATCCCGGAGGTTGGCTGCCCTCTGCTCCGTCAGGGCGCGGGCCTCGGCGAGCTGCTGCTGCCGGTGCGTGGCCTGCTGCGCTGCCCAGCCCAGCAGTTCGGTCCAACCGGTGGCGACGTCATCGGAGTCGTTCAGCGGGGCGCCGAGCCGCACCAGCGGATCCCGGGCGCTGGCGAGCTGACGCCGGGCCGCCGCGATATCGGCCTGAACCTCCCGCCGGATCTGCGCGGCCTGGTCGCGCCGCACTCGCGCCGTCTCCAACCTCCCTTCCGCCTCGCTGACGGCGTCCTCTAGCTTCGCGACCCGGTCCAGTTCCGCCACCGCCTGGGCGTCGGTCATGCCGTCGGCCAGCGATGCCGTCAGATCGTCTCGACGCTTGTGGCAGGCAGTCAGTTCGGACTCGGCCCGTTGGGCGGCGCGGGCGGTTTCGGTGGCGGCTCGTTGCAACGCGGCCACTGTTGCCTCGGCGTCCCGCAACTTCTTCCGCTGCTCGTCCGCGTCGCCGGCAGCGGCATCTGACTCGGTTTGCAGCCGCGGGAGCTGCTCGGCGCGCTCGCGCTCCTGCGCCGTCGCCCAACTGCTCAGGTGCGTCCAGGCCGCTCGGACGTCCTCGTCGTCGATCGCCGGTGGGTTCAGCGCGAGCACCCGTTCCCGCGCGCTGCGCAGTCCGGCCTGGGCTTGCCGCACGGCCTGCTCCGTCGATCGCAGCTCGTCCCGAGCAGCCCGGACCGCGGCTCGGGCGCCGGCTGCTTGCTCTTCGCACAGCTGGCACGCCCGGCCGAGTTCCTGCTCGGCGTTGTCGGCCTCGTGTAGCTGGCCGGACGCCTTCCGCACCTCGCCGAGCAGACGCCGGATCGTATCGTCATCGGCGTCCGCCGTGATCGGCTGAGCGATCGGCATGGTCGGTGCGAGGGGTGGCACGGTGCTGGGCAGCGCCTCCCAGTCGCCGGCCAGGTCCGCTCGCAGTTGCCCGGCGCGCCTCAGTGCTTGGCCGTGGTTCGCCGACGCATGGTCGGCCCGGCGTTGCGCGGTGGCCAGCTCGCGCTGGGCGGTGGTGTGCCGGGTGGCGGCGGTGTCCAGCCGCTGCCGGGCCGCCTCCACCTGTGCGAGCTCCGCATGCTCCGGCACCGCATGGACGTCCTGCTCGCACACCGGGCACGGCTGTCCGACGCTGAGCCGAGCACGCAGGGTCAGGGCAAGCTCTGCCTGCTCGGCCGTCCGGACCGCATCCTCGGCCTCGGTGAGCTCTCGACGGGCAGCACGATGCGCGGCCTCAGCCTCGACCAGGCCCTGGGTGGCTTCGGCGCGTTCGCCGGCCGCGTCCAGGTCTTCCGTCAGCACCTGGGCGAGATCGTCCGCTCGGGAGATCGCACCGGCGAGGACGGCGATCTGCCTGCTACCGGACAGCCTGGTGCGCGCGCCGGCCAACTCCGATTCGGCTTGCGCCAAGGTGCTGTCGGCTTCGGCTAGCCTGGCGATCGCGGCAGCATGCGCCTCGCCGGCATCCACCGTGTCGAGCGGTTCGGTGAGCGTCGCGAGCAAGTCGCGTTCGCCTTGCACCCGCGCCGCATTCTCCTTGGCCTCGGTCTCCCGCTTGCAGGCCTTGTCGACCTCCAGCCGCAGCCCGGGAAGCGCCTGGTTCACCTTGTCGAGGTCCGTGCAGACCTGTTCGTTCTTCTCCGCCGTCGAACGCGCCGTCTCGACCAGGCTGGGCAGTTCCGCCTCGGCCGCGGCAAGCTCCGCCCAGGCGCGTCGAACGTGCTCGAGCTTCGCCCGCTCTGGTGCCTCGGACAACGCTCGCCGCGCGGCCCGGTCGGCGGCGTCAGCGGCAGTGAAGGCGGCCTCGCAGACAGCCAGCTGTTCCTCCGCCTCCAGCTGGGTCGCTGCCAGCTCGGCGATCCCGGCCGGACGCCGCACGCTGGTCAGTGCGTCGATCTCCCCGGTCAGCGTGGTCACCTTGCCGTCGGCGGCGAGGTGAGCCCGGGTCGCCTCGTCCAAGCGCGGCAGCATCGCCCGCACGCTCTCCGACAACTCGGTCAGGTCGTCGGCACGGCCGGCGAGGTCGGCAACCGCCTCCTCGGTGGCGTCGGCGTATTGGCCGAGTTGGGCCTCGAGTGTCTCCGCCCGCTGCTGCAGCGCGGTGGCCTCCGCTCCCGCGCTGCGAGCTATCTGCTCGTACTTCTCGTAACCGAGCAGCTTGGTGAGGATCCGCTGCCGCTCCCCGGCCTTGACGTGCAGGAACTCGGCGAAGTCGCCCTGGGGGAGTGCGACACAAGTGCAGAAATGCTTGAAGGTCAGCCCAAGCAGCTTCTCCACGGCGCCGGTGACCTCGGAGTCCGCAGCCAGCACCTCGGTGTCGTCCTGACCACCGCCGGTGTCGTCCTGCCCGGCACCGGTCGCGTTCGGATCGGCGAATCGCTCCAGGCGCGATGACTTGATGCCGACGCTCGAGTTCTTCCCGCCGGAGCGGCGCAATTCCCGCACGACGCTGTAGCGGGATCCGGACACGTCGAAGATGAGCCTGACCACTCCGCGGTTGGCGGTGGGCGCAAGCGCGGGGGAGACCAGGTTCTCGTTGTCCCACCTGGCCACGGTGCCGTAGAGCGCAAAGGTGAGCGCGTCGATAACGGTACTCTTGCCGGCGCCGGTTGGCCCCACCAGGACGAAGTAGTCGGTGTCGTTGAAGCGGATTTCGGTGCGCTCGCGAAAGGACGCGAAGCCGGTCATCTCCAGCAGGACGGGACGCATGGCTATCTCACTGTCGCTTCCTGGGACGGCCGGGCCCGCGGCTGGTCGCCGACGCCGTCGCGGCCGGACGCCGGCCGGGCCCGTCGGCGCTGGTCACCTCGTCGTGTAGGCGGGCGAACAACGCCCTCACCTTCTCGTCGTCGACCGTGCGCTCGGCGCAGTATGCATCGAACAACTCCTGCGGTGTCTGCTGCTCCATCCTTCCGGCGCTGGAGGATCTAGTCGTCGCCGCGACGAACTTCGGATCGATCCGAATCTCGAGCGCGTTCGGCAGGGCGGTTCTGAGTTCCTCAACAAGGCCGGCCCGGCCGGGCTCGCTCACGTACACCCTCAGGTAGTCCTCGCCGAACTCGTCGGCGCGGGCGAGCAGTTGGGCGAATGTGCCGTACACGGTGCGCAGCCGTCGGCCGCGGGTCAGCGGGATCTCAGTCACCTCCGCCGGCGTGGTCGGTGACACCTCCACCAGCAACACCATGCTCGTGTTGTCCTGCTCGCCGAAGTCGACCGCGATCGGCGCGCCGCAGTAATGCACCGGGCAGGGAGCGGGCAGCGACTGCCTGCGATGAAGATGGCCAAGCGCGACGTAGTGCGGTTCAGCGCCGAATACCGTGGCCGGCACGGAGTATTCGAAGATCGACTGCGCCTGCCGTTCCCCACCGCCGAACGCGGCACCGGTCACGGTCAGGTGTGCCATCACAAGGTTTACCGCGCCCGGCGTGAACCCAGTCTTGAGATGGTCGATGATGTCGCGCAACTGCTGGTCGTACCTCCCGGCGTTCTGCGCCGGGGTCGCCGACAGCAACTGCATCGCTTTGATCGCATAGCGTTGGGACAGGAACGGCAACACCGCGACGTTGACTCTCTCACCCGTGGACCGGGCGGTGAAGGTGACCATCCCGCCGTCGTCGACACGGCGTGCCTGCCCCAGCAACTGGATGCCCGCGACACGCATCAACGGCCGGTACGCCTCGAACGTCGTGCCATGGTCGTGGTTACCGGCTATCGCGATCACCTCCGCGCCGGTGGCGCGCAACGCCATCAGCGCCTGGACTAGCAACGTCTGCGCCTCTGCCGATGGCCCGGCGGTCTCGTACAGGTCACCGGCGATCAGAACCGCGTCAACTTCTTGGTCGCGGGCGATGTCGATAATCTCGGCCAGCACCGCGGCCTGCTCCGCATGCCGGCTCCGATTCTTGAGGGTCTTGCCGACGTGCCAGTCAGAGGTGTGGAGAAACTTCACTCCGGGCCTTCCTGTGCGATCCGGTGGCTGAGGCGGGTTGGCCTAGAACGGCGGTGGGTCGGCGGCGGGCAGCCCCGCGAACGGATCGCCGGTGCCGTGCCCGTTAGCCCTGCTCGACGGTGTGCCCGCCTCGCTGAGTCGGGTTGCCCAAGCGGGGAACGGAAAGCTGATCGAGAGGGGAACCGGAATCTCCGGCTGGCTGATGAACATGGTGCCCGGTTTAGCGATGGTGGCGCGCTGACGCTGGCTAGCCGGCAGGAACCCGTATTCGGGTCGCCCGGCTTCCGCAGCGTCGAGCCGACCGACGATCTTCACCGAGCTGTTGCTGATGATGCGTCGTTCCACCTCGCTCGCGGTCTGCTGCGCGCCGATCAGGATGATGCCGAGGGATCGTCCTCGCTCGGCAATGTCCAGCAGCGCATCCTTGATCGGGCTGGCGCCGTCGCGAGGCGCGTACTTGTTGAGTTCGTCCAGCATGGTGAACAAGAGGCTGCCGGCTCCGGCTGCCTCCTTGCGCGCGGTCTCGGCGGCGAGGACGACGCCGACGACGAACCGTTGGGCCCGCTCGGACAGGTTGTGCAGGTCGACGACGGTGACCTGTTGGTTCTCGGTGCTGACCCGCCTGCCCGGCGTGTCGGTTAGGTCGCCGCGGATCAATCCGGCCAGCACCCGCTGGCTCGACCGCAGCCGGCGCACGAACGCGTTCACGGTGCCGGCTCCGACCGGACCGGCCCAGGTGGCGGCGCTGTTCGGGTTGCTGACCCGGTCGACGACGAGATCGACCAGATCCTCGTAAGTTCGGCAGATCTCACCGTCGACGTTGGCCGCGCCGTCCGTGCCGTGCGGCACCATGTCGAGCCGAAGCCGGTTGGTGACCTGGTGGACGACCATCGTGTACTGATTGCGCTCGTCTTCGACATCGGCGAACACGTAGGGCAGCAGCTGGTTGGCACAAAATTCAGCGATCGTCCACCAGAACGCGCTGATCCCGCTCGTCCGCCCGGTGACGTTCGGGCGACCGGTCAGGTCTCCAGGAGTGGGCGGTGCGTAGAAGCTGACGGAGGAGAACGGCTCGGCGGCCAGCCCTAGACGGGCGTACTCATCTTGCGTGTCGACATCTAGCCGGTTGTTGAGGTGGTCGAGGAAGAGGAGATCCTCACCCTTGACGGAGAAGATAAGGGCCTTGGCGTTGTGCGCGTTGGCCAGCACTCCGCCTCGGAAGATCGAGTGCAACAGGAACAGCGCGAAGGAGGTCTTCGTGGCGACGCCGCTGATGCCGCTGATGTTGACGTGGGCGCCACGGGTGCCGTCCAGAAAGTCCATGTTGAGGTAGATCAGCTCACCGTCCCGCGCGGTGCCGACGACCACCCGACGCTCCATCTGGTCGAAGTACAGCGCTTGCGCCCGCTCGTCGCCGGTGGCGCGATGTGCGGCCGCGCCCGGCCGAGGTGGCACGTACCACTCGGGCTCCACCCGGGTCGTGGTCACCTCGGCGATCTCTTGGACCTGGGCGGGCAGCACCCCGTCCGCGATGAGGAACACGTCGCTACCGAAGCTCGCGCCCTCATGCCGCGAGACGACGTCTGTAACGATGCCGGCGATCATCACCGGGCCGTGCCCCTGGACCTCGCGTGCCGTCGCCACTATGTCGTCGAGCTGCAGATATCGGTCTTCGGCGATCGCGACGTGGAACTTCAGCGGCGTCGCGTCCGCCGTGCCCGCGATACGTCCGATCACGTTCCCGCTACTCGACTCCGTCACGCCCGCCTCCGTCGCAGCCCCCAGCCCACCTAACATGCCGGTCAGCGCCACTCCGGACCGACCTATGGCTCCGGGCAAGAGGGTACGGGCGATGGCAGGCGGAATTGGGGATATCGACCTCCAACACCCTTCAGATGACGCGACTCCCATATGGTGGGAGACGTGTTCCGGCTCGCATTCCAGGACACCGTATGGCTCATCGGCAAGCCAGCTCCTGGGGTGAGCGGAGCGGCGGCCTTGCTTGGCGCGGCACGGGCGCTGCCCGGAGGCGTGCCGGCATGGGCGGGTGAACCTCGATCCGACCCGCACCGCGCTGCTGGTGATGGACTACCAGGTTGGCCTGCTGAAACCGGCTGCTCGACGCCGAGGCATTGCTCGACCGGGTCGACGCGGCCATCGCCGTCGTTCGCGCTCGCGGTGGATACCTCGGCTGGGTCAGGTTCGCCTTCTCCGATGCCGATCTCATGCCGCACGACCGCAACATTACGCGCATAGCCAAATGCATGGCCTACGAGAGTCAACGGACCGGGAAGGTCGCGGACAGGTCGGCGAGCAGCAGTGGGAGCAGAGCCTCCTCGTGCACCGCGACGTTAGTGGCAGCCATCACGCGGGACAGATCCGGATCCCACTCGGTTCGTACCGGCGCACCCGACAGCGGCAGCCTGGCCGCATCGGCCGACACGGCCGCGCGGTAGTCGTTAGCAGACAGCCGCCATGGGACACAGCCAGCCGCGATCATGCGTCCGGCGATGGCGACCCCTGACCAGTCGAAGTCGCCGTGGTAAGCCGGTGAGCTGCCGCCGAGGACCAGGCGCCGGATCAGCATCGACCCAGCGCTGGACGGGTTCCCCAGTAGGCAGACCAGAGTCGCGGCGGTCGCGGTTCGGGCCGCGGCCTGCAGCACCTGCGGGTTTTCACAGACCCATACCGCACGGCCCGGTGAGGCAAGCACGACTTCGTCTGGTAACGCGGCCAGCTCAAGCACCGTCAGATGGCTGACCAAGCCGAGGTCGGCACGGGAACGCATCATCTGCGACCACGGGTCATCGCCGGGCGGGCGGAGCCCGTACACGATTGCTGTGCCCGACACCGAGTCCGGCGCCACCCCGGCCGCAGACCATACAGCGCGCCGCTCGGCGGCCGACGCGGGTGGTTGCGTCCCAGCGGCGAGCGCGAGCGCTTTCACGGTGAGAGCGGTTGCCAGCCGGTCGTCGTCGAGCCCGTGCGCGTCCCCGCTGACCGCCGCTGCCAGTTGTCCAAGCTCCCACGAGCGAGCTACCTCGGCCGGATCAGCGTCGCCGGTGCTGACGGGACGCAGGGCTGGCACGGTGGTGTCGGCGAGCAGGCGGAGCGCGCTTACCGCAACCTTCGCCTGCACGGTCGCGGTGGTGATGCCTGCGCGGGTCAGGATGCCTGTCTGCCGCAGCGCGTCCTGCCAGGCCTGCACCCATGACGCGGTAGCTAGGCCGGCGTCGGCAAGCGCGGCATCGATCTCGCTCCACATCTGCGCCCGTTCAGCATCCTGCTGCTGCTTCGCCGCGCGCCGGTCGGCCAGAGCCGTTCCGGTGAGTGCGGCGATGGCGGGGAGCAGCCCGGTCGCGGCGACCGACCGGCGGAACGCCGCGTCGAGATGCATCAGGTTGATCCGCACCGCCGGCCCCGGGTTGACTGTGGCGCCAAGTAGGCCGCTCAACCGGTCCGCGGCCTCGTCGCCCAGGTTTGCTTTGACGACCCCCGCTGGGCTTAAACCGTTGCCCTCCAGCCGGGCGGCGATGGTGCGCCACAGCGGCGCGAGGTCCGGGTGCCCGAGTAGGTCCGCCATGCGCGGCGGCAGCGGTTTGCCGGTCACACCGACCTCAGGAAGCTTTGGGTCTTGCCGTCCCAGTGCACGCGGGCGGTGACGGCAGGTGAACCTTCGTCGCGGCATACCTCGTAGATGTCGAGTGCGGGCACCTGCGGGTAGCACCCCCATAGCGCGTGCCCGGTCATCACGAAATCGACGTCGAGACGCACGAGCAGACCGAGCAGTTCTGCGATGGTCGGCTCGTCGACCTTGGCGAACGCGTCGTCAAGCAGGATGAGACGCAGGTTCGACCCGTCCGGTGTCAGGCCGGACAGATATGCGTCGACCGCCGCGAACAGCGTCACGTACGACACGAATCGGGTTTCGCCCTGCGACAGCTTCGCGCGTCGCGAGATGCGTCGCTCTCGGCCCTTCTCCGGCCCGGTGATGATCACGTCGACGGAGTGCCAGGACCGGTAATCCAGAGCGCGGCGCAGGTGGGTCGCCGACCCGGCCGACGGGTCAGCGCCAGCTTCGGCCGATACCCGGTCCGACAGCAGTCGCAGCAGTTCCTCGTCCTGCAGCGGCGTCCGGACCGAGGCCGCGGTCGCGACAAGGGTCTTGATCCGGCCGACGTCGCCAGAGGCGTCCTCGGCGAGCTTCCAGGTGAGGCGGACGCCGATACCGTGCGAGGTGCGGATGGAGCGCAGTGAGGTGTTCATCGCGCCGACCAGCGATTCGGCGTGCGACAGCCGCCGGCGTAACTCTTCGGCGACGTCACCGAGGACGAAGTCGCGGAATACCTGCTGCTCACGCTCGGTAAGAGCGCGCTGACCTTCCTCACAGCGTCGCTCGAGATCCGCGGCAGCGGCGGCCAACGTGCGCCGGCCGGCGGAATCGGTCAGCTCGATGATCGCGAGCGTTCCGACCCGGGACTCAACGAGGTCATAGGTACTCTGCATCGACCTGGCGAACGCGATGCGTGCAGCGGCCAGCTGCGTCTCGTCGCTGCGGGCTCGCTTGAGCATGGCCAGCAGCACTTCGCAGTCCGCGTCGGCGCGGCGCGGGTCTGCCGCGTTGATGGTGGGTGGCTCGTCGGCATCCGGCAGCGCGGAGGCGAGTACTCCGGGCGCGTTGAGGATCTGCTCGAGCGTCCCGACCTTGGTCACGAGTTCGTGCGCTCGTTCGCCGGCCCGTCGGCGGGCGTCGGTTAGGTTCGCCGTTGCTTCCCCGACCTGGCTGTCCAGGGCGCGGAGTTCCGTATGGACGGTGTCGGTGCGCTCGCGTACCTTCCGCAGCTGTTCGCTCGCGCGGGCGATCTTCGCGGTCACCTCGGCGACGTCCTTGCCGACGGCGTCGCGCAGCGTCTGCAGCTGGCGCTCCTCCTCATGCCATCGCGACCATTCGGTCCGCGCGGTCGTCTCCGCCTGGTCGCGCACCTGCTCGGCACCCGCGGCCGCCTGGCAGGACCGTTGGTGTCGTGCGAGCGCGGCGCGTACCGAGGCCGCCTGGGTGACGACCGTTCGGCAGCTGTCGGCGGCATGCCGGGCCGAGGAGGCAATCTCGCTGAGCGCGGCCTGCTCGACGGGCAGGCCCCACTCGGCGCACAGCGCCTGGTGGGCGCGCTGTTGCGCTGCCCATTGCTGAGCAAGGGTGTCCGCTTCGGTTCGCCGCGTAGCCGCGGTCGCAGCTGACTCGGCGGCGCGGGTGGCGGCCGTCGTCGCGGCGGCCCGGGCCACCTCAAGCGGGCGGGACTGCGGCCCGGTGTCGCGGACATAGCTGCGGACCCGCTGTTGCCGGGCGAGGAGTTGGCTGCGCTGGTCCGTCAGGCTGCGGTCGATGTCGGCGAGTTCGGTGAGCCGTGCCTCGATCTCGGCCAGGCGCCTCGCTCGCTCTTGCGCTCGCGCGGCCGCGCCGATGAAACGGGCCGCCGCTGGCGTGTGCCGGCCGGTCAACGGACCGTTGCGCCAAGACCCGTCTGCGGCGATCCAGATCGGGCTGTCCGGGCGGGCGTTGCCAGGGTGGCTGGTGTAGCCGATCGCGGCCAGCGCGGCGCGGACGAGTTCCGCGGTCTCCGCTGGCAGGTTCTCATCTGGGGTGAGAACAGCGTCGAGTGTCGCCCCGTCCAGGGCGGCCTGGGCGGGCAGGAGCAGGAGCTGACCGTCTGCGGCGATGATCGTGCCATCACGGTGAACGGTGGCGGTGAGCAGGCTCGCCGCGTGCAACGCCCCTTCAATACCGGACCGCGCCGCCGGGTCGGCGTCCGCGGTGAAATCTAGGCAGCGCCACAGCGGCAGGCCGTCGGTGCCGAACTGCCAGAACGGCTGTTCCGGGTCGGGGTCGCGTTCGGCGCGGCGGGCCGCCCGCTCGTGGGTAAGTTCGTCGACCTCCGCAGCGATCGTCTCCCGTTGGGTGTCCACGGCCGCGACGCGGTGGGTCAGGCTCGCGATCGCGGCATCCAAGGGCTGGTCGACGGCGTGGTCGAGGGCGCGCAGGTCGACGCGTGAGTCGGTTCCAATGAGCTCGGTGGTGTCGGTGAGAACGGGCCCGAGCGCGGGGTGCTCGGCCCAGGCGATGTCGGCGCCGAGCAGATCGGGCGTGTCCGGGTCTGCCACCCACAGCCGCCACTGCTCGGCCAGCTCGATCGCGATGCTGTCGCGGCCGCTGGCGGCAGTCTCGGCCTGCTCCCGGTCGGTGTCGGCGCGCGTGTCAGCGTCGTCGGCACGGGACCGGGCCTGCTCGACCTTCTGCTGCGCCCGGGCCAGGTCGGCTGCGTCCCTAGCCCGGTTCGCAGCCTGGGTGCCGCGCTCCTCGGCAGCCCGCCTGGACCTCTCGGCCGGTTCAGCCACTTGGTCGGGTTCGGCGGGCACAATGGTCAGCGGTGCCGGTGTGGGCCGGTCCACCGGGGTCGGGTCCTCGGCGCGCCGGATCCGCAGGTCGACAGTGGCGTGAGGCTGGTCGGGGAGATTGGCGGTGACAGCGGCCGGCAGGTTGTGCTCGGTCAAGCCGATGCCGAGCAGGCTCCTGCGCGCGTCGTTCACAGCCGCGGCGAGCCTCTCGACTGCGGTGACCGCCTCGTGCGCGTCACGGTCAGCGTCGCCCACTCGGCTGCGATGGACCTCACGCGACGTGTGCGCGGCGGTGAACGCCAGGTCGGCGCCGCTAGCAAGCACACCTAGCGTCCGCTCCCGGTCGTTGAGGTCCTTGGCACTGCGGTAGGCGTCGGATTCCTTGAGCCCCTCGAGCTCGGAGGACAGTGCACCGGCCCGGTCGGCCAGCGACGTCTGCTCAGCGACCTTGTCCCGCTGCTGCTGGGTGAGGAGTTCGGCGTTGCCGAGCAACTGCTCGACGTTGCGGCTCTCCTTGCGCGCGGCGGCCGCCGTTGCCTGCACCGCCTGCGCGGCTTCGGCAATCACGCCGGTGGTATAGCGGCGGTACGCGGTCAGCAAGGTGCGGACCTCCTCGCGAGCCTGCAGCAGCGCCTGCTGGCGGGAACGGGTGTCTTTGAGCCCGTCCAGTTGCGAGCCGGCGTTGGTGAGGGCGCCCTCGGACAGCGGCGGCAGCGAGTCGGACACGATCGCGGGCAGCTTGCCTTCCTCGATCCGGTTCCCGACGTCGGGTGCCCGCAGGGTGTGCAGCAGCTTCATGAGCCCGTCGAAGCGGTCCTTGCCAAGCTCACCGGTAGCGCCAAACATCAGCGAAGCGATCCGTTCCCGGTGCCGTTCGGGGGAGTCCACGATCCGGTCGTCGCCGATGAGTTCGCCGAGCTCCTTGCGTGACAGCGGTTCACGGCCGGCGCCGATGAGTTGCAACTCGTGTCCGACACGCAGCTCTGTCGTGAAGTACCAGACCTTGGCTTCGGCAGCCGATTCGGAGTAGCGCACGAGCGCGCCGACGGTGAGGTACTGCCGCGACAGTTCGGTGCCGGGCTCGGGTACGGATCGTTCCAGCTCCAGCCACAGGTAGCCGAGCCTGGTCGTCTGCCCGTTGCTGCCGACGCGCATCAGGTCTTCCATCTTCACTGCGGAGCCGGTGCCCATGTTGCGCCGATCGGCGTCCAGCAGGAATGGCAGCAGCATCTCCAGCGCCCGCGACTTACCGGAGCCGTTGGTGCCGCGCAGGATGAACCGGCCGCCGGAGGCGACGAACTCGTTGTCCCAGTAGTGCCAGACGTTTTGGATGCCGGCGCGCGCGATCGTCCACCGGTGCGGGAACTGCTTGATCTCGGTCCGGTCGAACGAGTCGGTCGGTTCGGCGGTGGCGGTCACGGGGTCTCCTGGGTGGGCCGTGGTGCTGGGCGCAGCGAGTGGGGCGACGGGTTCATCCGAACAGCCCTGCCTGGTCGACCAGGGTCACGGCTCGGCGGGCGGCGCGGGTCGGTGCGGACGCTTCCGGCAGTGGTCGGTAGCGCGCCGATGCCGGGTGGATGATGATGCCATCGCTGGTGGTACGGGCCAGACTTACCTCGTTCAGCACGTTCAGTACGGAGTTCCGGAATCCCTCGGGGTTCTCGACTGCGTCGGCACCCCATGCTTTGGCGTGCCGTTCGGTAAGGATGGCCAGCACCTCGTCAACCACGGTCAGGGACGCGGCGGCTCCGGGAACGGCGCGACCGTCGTCGGTGACGGCGGCCGTGCCGGATTCGGGCTCAAGCCGATCGGTGAGTTCGGCCAGCAGCAGCAGCGCAGCTTGCTTGACACTGCCGGTCCCAGGAAACGCGATGTCAGTCGTCGCCGAAGACGAGTCATAGGCGAGCGCGCCTTCCAGCCGAACTTCGAGGGTGAGTCCGAAGTACTCCTCGAGAATGCGGCTCTGTTCGGTTCGTTCGCGCGACAGGACGTCCTGCTCGGCGTCAGTGAGGTCTTCTCGGCGCACGAGCGGGTTCTCCACGAGCTTGCGGCGCAGCGATCTGCGGGGCTGCTCGGCAAGCTGCTCGTCGATCGCCCACGTGTCCTGCGGGATGTCGGCGGCCAGCAGCGGTCGGGCAAGCAGGTGCGGCAGCAACGCTCGGTTGATCGTGAGCAGCGTCTCGTCGCGCCGTTCGCTCCACCCGACGGCGGTGCCGTCGGTTTCCTCGATGACACCCCACGACACGAGCAGGCTGAGCGCGTTCACGAGCCGGCGCCGGTCCGGCAGTTGGTCGGTGATGTCGATGCTCAAGGTGACCGCGTCGGCGCGGACCTGCTCGATGAGGGTGGAGATGAGGATCTGCTCGCCGGTGTCCGGTGCGAGCAGCGCCGCACACAGCAGCGCCAGGAACACATACGTCGCTGGGGTGAAGTCCTGCCCGTCGCCACGACGGGCAGGCCGGGCAGGTGCGTCAGCGTCGAGCGGGCCCTTGATGAGGCGGGCGAACCCGGCTTCGACGACGAGTGTGTAGCCGAGGTACTCACCGAACGCCCGACGCAACGCCTGGGCGTGCAATCGGACCAAGGCAAGCAGGTCGGGGTCGCCGGCTCTGGTGAGGATTGGACGGGCCAGCAGGGCGCGGGCCGCGTCGACACGTTCCCGCGCGGCCCGGTCGGTGGTGCCCAGTGACGGGCTCATCGGGCGGCTCTCGCATCCTCTGCCAGGTAGCCGGTGACGGGCCGGACGGTCAGCTGGATGTTCTCGACCCGGACGGTGCCGTCGTCGGCGTAGACGACGGTGTGCCGACCCGGGGACGGTTCGGCCCGCACGATCAGGTCCAGGTCGGAATCGATCGACTCGATAGCGGCGGCGCTTGGGCCGGCCGCGGCGAGTAGCGGGCCGAGCTTGTCGAGCAGGATGGCACGGGCGACCCGTGACACTCGCGCCCCGTTGAGGGTGCCGGCAGCGGACAGCTCCCGGGCTGCGGCGCGCCGCCGGCGGGCGCGTTCCTCTGCTGCGGCCAGCAGCCGTTCTCGGTCCAGAGCGGGGTCGGGAACTCGTGATGTCCGGCCGCGAGCGGCCCGGTCGCCGCGTTCACGCAGCGAGACGGGCACGTCCACTGGATCGGATTCCCACCAGGACTGGGTGGCCGTGCCGCGAACGCTGAGCTCTTCCGGGCCCAGCAGTAGGTGACGGGACGAGTAGGCAGCGAAGGTCGCGTCGAACAGCCGGTGTGCGGTGTCGGTGTCCGCGGTCGCGAACCAGCCGGCGAGCTTGAGCATGTCTGCCCGGCGGGATACGCCGGTGCCTGGTGCGGCAACCATTCGTTTCGCGTTCGCGAGCAGCTGTCCGACGGCCTGGCGTGCGGCGCCGCGGAGCTGTTCGGGCCCGGACCTGCCGGTGGTTGCGCCATACCAGGCGGCGAGCTGTTCCCACTCGGCTGAGGTACGGCCGGGCAGTCGCTCCATGTGCAGCAAGCCTGAGTCGTCGTTCGGCACGGCGGGCAGGTTGTTGATGACTAAGTCGATCATGGCCAGCAGATTGGTGATGCGGTCGATGATGAGGGGAGCGTTGCGGTTCACATCGGCGGAGATCAGCTCGACGTAGGACAGCAGCAAGTCTTTGAACCGGGCGTACTCCTCGCCGGCGAGGTCGTAGCGAGTCAGGACACCGGATAGGTAGGCGTAGAAGTCGGTGACCGACGAGGTGAACAGCCGGTGATCGTTGAAGACGGAGGTAACCGCACCGGCGAGCGCTTCCTGGTCCACTTCGCGGTGCGGGTTCGCCACCAGTAGCCCGATGTCGCGAAGCGTGTCGGCGATGCGGGCGAGTAGCTCCCGAGCGACTTCCTGGGCGCCGTCCGCGATCTGCAGGATTTCTGACGCCTGACGGTGAAGCCGGCCGCCGAGTTTGGACACCTGGTAACGGGCGCGGGAGCGTTGGTAGGCGGTGATCGTGGGGACCCGGGTATCCCGCACGGAGCGGACCAGGTTGCCCCAGGTGACCAGCTTCTGGCAACGCTCTTCGGCGAGTTCGGCGGTTAAGTCAATACCGGCTTCGCCCAGCTGCGCGGCGACCTCGGACGCGGACAGGTCCGCGAGCAGGGTGGCCGTGAACAGGTCCATGACCGCCACATAGTCGTCGAACGCGGCGGCGGTGAGATAGTTGAATAGAGCACGTCGTTGTTCGGCTTCGGGTCCGGAAAGCGGCGACGATCGGCCGTCGCTCGCAGAGGGCTCAGGCGCCGACTGGGTCACCGGACCTCCTTACCGCATGTCCCATGTCTATGACGATAACGGCTACCCCTGACATTTAATCCAAATCTAACATGATTCCGAACAGTGGTACTCGGGTTCCCGGGCTAGTTGAACAGCCAGAATAGGATGCAGGGAATTAGGATCAATTACATATTGGGATAGCTTCCCCACCTCGCCTACGCCCGACCGAGCCCGGGATGGGAATCCGGCAGCACATTTCCGAATATGCAGGCGAGCACAAGGCGCTCTGGTGGTTGACCTTATGCGCAGGGATCGTCTTTGCAACCACCGCGTTGTGGCAACTAAGGCTAGGTCCTCGAATTCCGCATCCTCCGCTGGGTTGGCAAGGAGGTGCTGTGCCAGCTTCTCGTGTCCCCCCGAGGTCCCGGCCGAAGATCCGGCGATGCCCTGTACGCGGCTGCCCTCTGGGCAGAACGTTATGGGCAGGACGTTCGTCGGTGTGGCGCACTGAAGGTAGGAGGCTGGATCTGCTCTCTCGCACCCCGACCGAGCCTCGTACCGTCGAGGACATGAACCGAGCGACGCTGAGGCTGGGTCATGGCCATGCCGGATGAGCCGGCCCCGGCACCCGTTGCCGCGGGCGTGCCGGGCCCGAACCGGATCTCGCCGGTGCGCTTCGTCGTCGGGTTCGGCGTGGTGTCCGCGCTCGCCGACGTCGTCTACGAGGGCGCCCGGTCGGTCATCGGCCCCTACCTCGGTTCACTCGGTGCCACCGCGGCGGTGATCGGCCTGCTCACCGGCGCCGGTGAGGCTGCCGCGCTGGTGTTGCGGCTGTTCACCGGCCGGTGGGCCGACCGCACCGGCCGGCCCTGGCCACAGACGGTCGCCGGCTACCTGATCACCCTCGTCTGCGTGCCGTTGCTGGCGGTCACCGGCAACCTGGCCGCCGCGGGCCTGCTCTACAACGGCGAACGCGTCGGCAAGGCGGTCCGTGCCCCGGCCCGCGACATCATGCTGGCGCACGCCTCGACGGATCTGGGCCGCGGTTATGCCTTCGGCCTGCACGAGGCCCTCGACCAGATCGGCGCGATGGTCGGGCCGCTGCTGATCGCGGCAGTCCTCGCGTCCGGCGGGAACTACCGGTTGTCCTTTGCACTGCTGGCCATTCCCGGCGGCCTGGCGCTGCTCGCGCTGACCCGGCTGCGTGTCGCCGCCCCCGACCCGCTGGCCTGGGAGCCGGCCGTGCAGCTGGCGGAGCAGAAGAAGCTGCGGCTGGAGAAGGGGTTGCCCCGGCGCTTCTGGCAGTACGCGGCATTCTCGGCAGCCACCATGCTGGGCTTCTCCACCTGGGCTGTCCTGGCCTACTCGCTGACCAGCCGGCACCTGATCAGCCCGGCCGTGGTCCCGGTGCTGTATGCGCTGGCCATGGCTGCGGCGTCGGTCGCCGCCGTCGCCTTCGGCAGGATCTACGACCGGCTCGGGCTGCGCGGGCTGCTCGCCCTGCCGTTCCTGGCCGCGGCCGTGCCGTACCTGTCGTTCTCTAACCATGCCGCGCTGTTCGTGGTCGGCGCCGTGGTGTGGGGCGCGGCCATGGGCGTGCACGAGTCGACCATGCGGGCCGCCGTCGCCGACTTCGTGCCGTCGCACCGCCGCGGGGCCGGGTACGGCACCTTCACCGCCGTCTACGGCCTGGCGTGGTTGGCCGGAGCGGCGCTGATCGGCTGGCTGTACGAGCACGGCAGCACGGCCGCCGCGCTGTTCATCCTCGTCACCCAGGCGGTGGCCCTGGCCCTGCTGGTCCCGGTGCTACGCAACGGTGCGGCGCCCGGCCGGTCGACGCTGAACCGCGGCGAGGTGGTGGTGCGATTGCACCAGGCGATGGATGCGGCGGTCGGGCTGCCAGCCGAGACCATCGACCAGATCGAGGTGCTGATCCGGGCGGGGGAGCACCTGGTTGCCTTCGAGAACCTGTGCGTCCAGCTCTACGAGTACCACATCCGGCCGGCTGCCGAGCAGGTCCGGTCGCTCCGTGAGGTCGGCGTTTCCCTCGGCGCGGAAAGCCGGTACTCAGACCTCCTGACCGCTGACGGCTAAACGTTCTCCAGCGGTCCGGGAAAGGAAAGCCGGAAAATGCGTGGCGGCCCGGCATGGGCACGCCGTACGGTGAAGAAGCCAGCCGAGGAAAGGACAAGCCGTTGCGCTACTGAGGGAAAGCGGTCCGCGGTGTTCCCGCGCGACCGCCACGGGTCCCAGTCGACTCACCTCTCCCTCGGAGGGCACCCATGTCTACCCCTACGTCCGCCGTCGTCTGCACCGACCTGTCGTTCGGCTGGCCGGACGGCGAGCCGGTGTTCAACCACCTGTCGATGACCGTGGGCACCGGGCGTACCGGCCTGATCGGCGTCAACGGTTCGGGCAAGTCGACCCTGCTGCACCTGCTCGCCGGCCGGTTGCGGCCGACCGGCGGCTCGGTGACCGTGCACGGAAAACTCGGCTACCTGCCCCAGGACGTGTCGCTGGCCGCGGCGGTCACCGTCGAGCAGGCGCTCGGCATCGCCGAGGTCCGCGCCGCGCTCCGTGCCATCGAGAACGGCGACAGCAGCGAGGCCAACTTCACCGTGGTGGGCGAGCAGTGGGACGTCGACGAGCGGGCCCGGGCCACCCTGGACTCGCTCGGGCTGACCGGAGTGGCGCTGGACCGGCGGATCGGCGAGCTGTCCGGCGGTGAGTCGGTGCTGCTCTGCCTGGCCGCGCAGCTCCTGCAGGCACCGGCGGTGCTGTTGCTGGACGAGCCCACCAACAACCTGGACCTGGCCGGCCGGGAGCGGCTCTACGATGCCGTCCGCAGCTGGCGGGGCAGCCTGTTGGTCGTCACCCACGACCGGGATCTGCTCGAGCTGGTCGACCAGATCGGCGACCTGCGCAAGGGCGAGATCCGCTGGTACGGCGGCAACTTCACCTGCTACGAAGCGGCGGTGGCGCAGGAGCAGGAAGCTGCCGAGCGGGTGGTGCGGGTGGCCGAACAGGACTTGCGGCGCCAGCAGCGCGAGCTCGCCGACGCCCGGGTCAAGCTGGACCGCCGGCTGCGCTACGGGCAGAAGATGCACGACACCAAGCGCGAGCCGAAGATCGTCATGAACGAGCGCAGGCGGCAGGCCCAGGTCGCGGCCGGCAAGCACCGCACCCTGCACCTGGAGCGGCTCGCCGACGCCAAGGAGCGGCTGGCCCGCAGCGAGGAGGCGCTACGCGAGGACCGCACGATCCGGATCGACCTGCCCGCGACCGAGGTGCCGCCCGGCAGGGACGTCCTCACCCTGCGGCAGCTGCGCACCCGGTGCCAGCAGCCGACCGACCTGGAGCTGCGCGGGCCGGAACGGGTCGCGCTGGTCGGGCGCAACGGGGCCGGCAAGACGACGCTGCTCGACACCATCGTCGGCGCCGTGGAGCCCGCCGGCGGCTCGGTGTCGGTGCCGGTCCCGGTGCGCTACCTGCCGCAGCGGCTGGACGTGCTGGACGGCGCGCTCACCGTGGCGCAGAACGTTTGCAGGTTCGCACCGAACGCCACCGACAACCAGATCCGTGCCCGGTTGGCCCGGTTCCTGTTCCGCGGCCGGCGGGCCGACCAACCGGTCAGCACGCTGTCCGGCGGCGAGCGGTTCCGGGCGAGTCTGGCGGCGTTGCTGCTGGCCGAGCCGGCCCCGCAGTTGCTGCTGCTGGACGAGCCCACCAACAACCTGGACATGGCCAGCGTCGGCGAGCTGACGGACGCGCTGGAGTCCTACCGGGGCGCGCTGATCGTCGCCAGCCACGACACGGCGTTCCTGCGCGGGATCGGCATCACCCGCTGGCTGCTGCTGGACGGCACCCTGGCCGACACCGATCCGGTGTGACCGCCGGCAGGATGGGGTGGGATGCGGTCCAGTGACCGTTGGGAGTAACTTGAGAATGTTGTAGGTCTGTGTGACCCGTACCACCGGGGGTGAGCAGCGACCACCGGCGCGAGCATCTGGGGAGTGCCTCAATGACCGCCGTAGACAAAACGCCATCACCGCGCGACACCACCGGTGCCGAGGTCGAACCGAACATGCGCCGCGACATCGGCACCGTCGGCCTGCTGTTCGCCGGGGTCGGGTCCATCATCGGCTCGGGGTGGCTGTTCGGGGCGCTGGAAGCCTCCGAGCTCGCCGGCCCGGCGGCGATCTTCTCCTGGGTGATCGGCGCGGTGATGATCATGATCATCGCGCTGGTCTACGCCGAGCTCGGCACCATGTTCCCGGTGTCCGGCGGGGTCATCCGGTTCCCGCACATCTCCTTCGGCTCGTTCGCCAGCTACACGATGGGCTGGGTGACCTGGATCGCCGCCGCGGCGGTCGCCCCGATCGAGGTCGAGGGTGCCCTGCAGTACGCCACCCGCTACATCGGCTTCACCCGCGAGCACGAGGTGGCCGGTGAGACGGTGCACACCCTGACCGCGCTCGGGTACGTGGTGGCGGTGATCGCGATGGCGGCGTTCGTCGTCATCAACTACTACGGCGTCCGCTGGTTCGCCCGGGTGAACAACGTCGCCGTCTGGTGGAAGCTCGCCATCATCGCCCTGGTGGTCGTGGCGTTCTTCCTGACCGAGTTCCACAGCTCGAACTTCACCAGCCACGGCTTCTCCCACGGTGGCCTGCACGCGGTCTTCACCGCGATCGCCACCGGCGGGATCGTGTTCTCGTTCCTGGGATTCCGCCAGGGCGTCGAACTCGCCGGCGAGACCAGCAACCCCCGGCGCAACATCCCGATCGCGGTGGTCGGTTCGGTGCTGATCACCGGCCTGATCTACGTGCTGCTGCAGATCGCCTTCATCGCCGCCGTCGAGCCGAGCGCGCTGTCTAAGGGCTGGGAGGGAGTCTCGGGGCAGCTGGAGAACAGCGCCGGCCCGCTCGCCTCGATCGCCACCACCATCGGCCTGGGGTGGCTGGCCACCCTGCTCTACATCGACGCGGTGATCTCGCCGGCCGACACCGGCCTGATCTACACCACGGTCACCGGCCGGCTGTCCTACGCCATGGCCAAGAACGGCAACGCCCCGCGGGCGCTGGCCAGGACCACCCCGCGCGGCGTCCCGCTGATCGGCCTGCTGCTCACCTTCATCGTCGGGCTGATCGTCTTCCTGCCGTTCCCGAGCTGGCAGCAGCTGGTCGGCTTCATCACCTCGGCGACGGTGCTGTCCTTCGGCTCCGGCCCGATCGTGCTGGCCGCGATGCGCCGCCAGCTTCCCGACCACCACCGGCCATTCAAGCTCCCGGGGGGCGACGTCATCCCGTTCCTGGCCTTCTACTGCTCGAACATGATCGTGTTCTGGGCTGGCTGGGACACCAACTGGAAGCTGTTCGTGGCGGTCGCCATCGGGTTCGTGGTGCTGGCCATCTTCCACCTGACCGACCGGGAGAACATGCCCGCGCTGGACTGGAAGGCCGGCGCGAGCTGGGCGCTGCCGTGGCTGGGCGGGCTGTGCCTGATCAGCTACCTCGGCGACTACCCGGAGAAGAGCAAGCACGCCGGCAACACCTCGACGATCGGCTTCGGGGTCGGCTTCCTGGTGATCCTCGCGCTGTCGGCGCTGGTCTTCTGGCTGGCGATGCGGGTGCGGCTGACCAGCGACGAAGTCGCCAACAACGTCGAGCTGATGACCACCGGGGCGGCCGAGGAGGACAAGGAACTCGGCTCCAGCATGCGCTGACCTACTCAGCTGCCGGGAATCGTCGGACAGCGCAGATAGCATCGCCCGCGTCAACGCTGAGGTAGCGGTTGCCCTGACGGGCACCTGCCATAGGTGATGGGGTAGCGATGGATGCTGAGCGCCAGCCGGTAGATCCGGATCTGGTCAGCGTCCGGCGCGGCAGTCGCCTGTCGCATCGGATGGCCTGGCTGATCTTCGGTTTCGGCATCTTCACCTATGTATTTCTTGTGCTGGTCGTGCTGATAGTCACCGCGCTGCCCGGGCAGGAATTGCTCAGCCAAGGGGTGACCCTGCCTGTCGATACCACGCTGGGCCTGCTGGGTGTCAGTGCAACTGTGCTGATCGCCCTGGTGGCCACCCTCTGGGCTGCCGGGCAGGTCGCGGAAGCTGACATGGCGCGAGGACGGCGGAGAGCTTTGACTGCCGTGACCACCGCGACCGGGATCGGCAGCGTCGTCATCGGTGTCGCCGGGGCGGCGCACCGCCCGGACGAGGGATTGAACCTTTCCCTTGCCGCGGCACTGTTGTGTCTCGGTTTGGTGCTGGCATATGCGTCCGCCGACGTCGCGTTCGTCATCGAACAGGACCGAGTACTCGACAGGGCGTTACGGCGCCTCGATGCCGAAGACCGGCTGTCCAACCTGCAAACCGCCCAAAGCAACTGGTTGCGGCGCAGCCGGGACGCCGGATGGAAACAAGCCCGGCGCCAGCGGTGGAACCGGCTTGGTCAGACCGTGCTTGCGGCGGGCGTGATCGCGCTGGTACTGGTCGCAGCATTGGCGATGCTCAGCGGCAGGCCTGCGGTAGCGAGCTACCTGGGTAGGTCCTGCCTCGAGGCTGTTGCCAGCCTCGTCATCGGTCAACTGGCCGCCCACGGTGTAGCGGTCACCTTCGCAACCCGACGCTGGGACCTTCTCTATCTCTGTTCGCTGCTCGCAGTGCTCTATCTGCTGGTGGGCCTGGTCGCGCAGGCGAGCTTGGTGGAATCGATGAATGCCGATGCAATCGGCAGCGAAGCGGGTAATGGCGTATACGGAATGGCGTGCTGGCTTCTTCCGCCATTGTCGTGCCTGTTCGGCCTCACGGTGAGCCCGCGGCACTGGCGGCGATTACGGCCCATGACGCAGATCCGCTGGTCGGTGATCGACGCCATCGAGAGGCAGATCGATCGCGTCCGTGCCGGCCTGGCCCGGCCCGAGCCGGATCAGCAGAACCTGCGGGGCTTTTGGCTGGTGCGGGCGGTACGGCGAGCTACCGGCACCGAGGCCATCGAACCGGGCGGCGTGTGACGCCGCCCGGTCCGGTCAGCTGGTGGCTCGCTCCACCTGGACGTGCCCGGCCGACAGCCGGACGTAGACGGTGATCGGTTGCCCGCTCACCCCGGCGGGCGGCCGCAGTTCGGAGTGCACGTTCATGCCGTTGACGTGCTGGCCGGTGTCGTAGTCGCGTCCGTTGCTGATCTCGCCGAGGTGGACATCGGCGATCACCGTGGCGTTCAGGCCGGCCGGCAGCAGCACCCGGACCTCGCCGGCGGCCTGGTCCAGGTGCACGGTGCGGGCCGCCGGCACGCCGGTCAGGGCTGTCAGATCCAAGGTGGTCTGGCCGGCGAACTGGCGGTGGTCGACCAGCTGGTCGGCACTGGCGGGCTTCCAGCCCTGTTGGCCCGAGCCGTCGGTCAGGCTGGTGCGGGTGCCGCCCAGGACGAAGGTGAGCGCCGTCAGCACCCCGATCGGAACGAGCAGCGACAGCGTCATCCGCCGGGTGACCAGGCTGACCACCAGGCCGGTGCAGAGCACCGCCAGGCCGACCCACAGGTAGGCCGGGAACGGCACCCGGTTGAACGCGTCGGCCAGCGCCACCACGGTCCAGGCGATCGCCAGGCACACCGCCACCCCGACCTTGATCGGGCGCCGACGGCGGACCCGTTCCCGGTGGGCCGCGCTGGCCTCGGCGATCCAGGCCTGCATCGAGCGCCGGGTGTCGTTCAGCGGCGGGATCAGCGGCTGGCCGACGCCGGGAATCCCGGCGCCCGGCGGGGACCACTCCAGGGTCGGGCTCTCCGCCGACCCAGGCCCGGCGGTGGTTGCGCCGGTCGTTTCCGTCCCAGCGCCGGACGCAGCCCCGGCCGCCCCGGACGCAGCCCCAGGCGCTCCAGACGCAGTGCCGGTACCGGCCGGCGGTGCGGACCGCCCGACCCGCCTGATCAGCACCAGCAGCAGGATCGCCAGCAGCATCAGCGCCGGGAAGGTCGGCCCGGGCGACCACCAGGAGAACCAGCCCAGCCACAGCACGATCGCCCCGCCGATCAGCACCAGCCACGGCGGCACCCGGCGGACCCGCAGCTGGCCGATCGCCCGGTCCAGCGCGGAGGTGTTGACGTCGGGCTCGGGAATCAGCAGCCAGGCCAGCCCGTACATCAACAGGCCCACCCCGCCGAAGAACGACAGCACCGCGAACAACACCCGGAAGATCACCGGGTCGACCGCGAAGTACTCGCCCAGGCCGCCGGCGACGCCCGACACCATCCGGTCGGTACGGCTGCGCCGCAGCCAGCGCTGCCCATGCGGCTGGCCGGCCCCGGACGGTCCCGGCGGGACGCCGAAGCCGGGCGGCGGCGGGGTCGGCGGAACGGGTGGCACGTCCGCCGAGCCAGGCGGCCGGCCGGGCGGTGGGGTCGTCGGCGGGTCAGTCATCGTCATGCCGTTCAGCCTGGGTCAGGAGCGGCTGCCACGGTATCGGGAACCACCCCCAACCGTCCCTGAGCCGCGCACCCGGGGCGGCAGGAGGAACTCGGGCCTTCACCTGATGCCGGCCGGGCTCGGCAGCGGCCAGAATGGTGACCTGATGACGACGTTCCCGCCTCCCGCCGTCCTGCCGGCCGAGCCGCAGCAGACCAACCGGCTCTACCGTGCCCAGCACGGCCGGGTGCTCGGCGGGGTGGCCGGCGGCCTGGCCGATCACCTGGGCCTGCCGCGCAAGCTCGTCCGGCTGGCCTTCGTCCTGCTGTCCTTCAGCGCCGGGCTCGGGGTGCTGCTCTACGGCGCGTTCTGGATCGTGCTGCAGACCCGGTCCGAGGACGGCAAGGAAGGCTCGGCCCGTTCGGCGGTGCAGTACCTGGTCGCGGCGGTCGCCGCGGCCGGGGTGCTGCTGGTCAACGCCCACACCCTGCCGCTGGGCTGGTGGTTCACCCCGTCGCTGCTGGCCTGCTTTGGCGGCGCGCTGCTGTGGCGGCAGGCCTCCGAGACCGACCGGGAACGCTGGCGCCGGCTGTCGAGCTCGTCGCTGGCCGCCGGTGCCGCCGACCGGATCGGCTGGCTGCGCATCATCGCCGGCGTCACCCTGGTGCTCACCGGCGCGGTGTTCATCCTGGCCCGGGCCGGCATCACCGCGGCGGGTGCGGCGCTGGCCGCGGTGCTGGTGACCGCCGGCGGCCTGGCGCTGATCACCGGGCCCTGGTGGCTGAAGCTGATGCGGGACCTGTCCACCGAGCGCCGGGAACGCATCCGCAACGAGGAGCGGGCCGACATCGCCGCGCACCTGCACGACTCGGTGCTGCAGACGCTGGCGCTGATCCAGCGCAACGCCTCCCAACCCCGCGAGGTCGCCCGGCTGGCCCGCCGCCAGGAACGCGAGTTGCGTACCAAGCTGTACGGGACCGGCGTTCCCACCGGCCGGTTCGCCGCCGCTCTGCAGGCCACCGCCGCCGAGGTCGAGGACACCTACGCCGTCACCGTCGACGTGGTGGTGGTCGGCGATCACACCCTGGACGCCCGGCTGGACGCGCTGGTCGCGGCCAGCCGCGAGGCGCTGGTCAACGCCGCCAAGCACGCGCAGGTGACCACCGTGTCGGTGTACGCCGAGCTCACCGGCGACAGCGCCTCGGTGTTCGTGCGGGACCGGGGAGCCGGCTTCGACCCGGACCGGATATCGGAGAGCCGGCAGGGTATCCGCGGCTCGATCGTGGGCCGGTTGCAGCGCCAGCACGGCACCGCGACCATCCGGTCGGCTCCTGGCCAGGGCACCGAGGTGCAACTACGGGTCGAGCTGGACTGAGGAAACGGACGGGACTTCATGAGTACTCCGAGCGGGAACGGGCACCGGCCCACGGTGGTGCTGGTCGACGACCACGCCATGTTCCGGGCCGGCGTCCGGGCCGAGATCGGCACCGGGCTGGACATCGTCGGCGAGGCCGCCAGCGTGGCCGAGGCGGTCGCCACCATCCGGCACACCCAGCCCGACGTGGTGCTGCTGGATGTCCACCTGCCCGACGGCGGCGGCCCCGCGGTGGTGGCGGCCGTGCTGCCGGAGCTGCCGGCCACCAAGTTCCTGGCGCTGTCGGTCTCCGACGCCGCCGAGGACGTGATCGCGGTGATCCGGGCCGGCGCGCGTGGCTACGTCACCAAGACCATCTCCGGGGCGGACCTTACCGACGCCATCCGGCGGGTGGCCGACGGCGACGTGGTGTTCTCACCAAGGCTGGCCGGCTTCGTGCTGGACGCATTCCGCGACGGCGGCCCGGACGGAGGCATGCCCGGTGGCGGTCAGCTGACCTCGACCGATCCGGAGCTGGACCAGCTCACCCCCCGGGAGCAGGAGGTGATGCGGTTGCTGGCCCGCGGCTACTCCTACCGCGAGATCGGCTCGGAGCTGTTCATCTCGGTCAAGACGGTGGAAACCCACGCCTCCAACGTGCTGCGCAAGCTGCAGCTGTCCTCCCGGCACCAGCTGACCCGGTGGGCGGCCGACCGCCGGATCGTCTGACCCGGGCGGGCCGTCCCGGCTAGCGGGTGCCGCGGCAGACCCGCAGCACCGCCTCGCCCAGCGCGCTGCCCTCGGTGCCGAGCCGGTTGCGGTAGCGGCCGAGGACGGCGCGCTCGCGGCCGAGCTCGACCCGGGCGCCGCCGGCGTTCACCCGGGCGGCCTGGATGCGCTGGGACAACCGGGCGCGCTCGGCGACCAGCCGGACGATGGCGGTGTCGAGGGCATCGATCTGGCCCCGCCAGGTGGCGATGGCCGTGGGGTCGATGGCGGTGTCGGCCGCCGAGGCGGTAAGGGTCTCGGCGGCGGTGGCGGGAGCTGGTGGGATGACTGCGTCGGCACTGTTCGGCACGGGGTGTTTCCTCTCGATGGGGCGGTGCCTATCGAGCCGCCGGTCCCGACAACGAAAAACGCCCCGGGCTCGTGCGGCCCAGGGCGATCGGTGGCGGGTCAGGTCAACCGGTCGGGATGGGTACCGCGCTGCGGTACCCATAAAACTCGTGTCCGGTGATCTGCACATCGCTGATCGTGTCATGTGCCGGCAGCCGCGGGCAACCCGGTTGTTCGAGGATGGTCGTCGGCGCGGCCCCGGACGGTGTTCCCGGCGGTGCTCTGGCAGCGGTTTTGACAGTGGCCCGTCGTAGGCTGAACGGCGATGACTGCCGATGCCCGCTCCACCGCCACCGGTGCGCGCCGCCGCCCCGCGCCGGTGGCCGCCGACGCCGGCCTGTTCGACGCGCCCACCTTCGAGGTGCAGCGCGTCGCGGAGCGGGAGCAGGAGCCGGACCCGGCGGCCGGCAGCGCGCCGCCCCGCCGGCCGGCCCTGTCGGTCGACAAGCTGCTGGCCGGGCTGAACCCGCAGCAGCGCCGCGCGGTCGAGCACGCCGGCTCGCCGCTGCTGATCGTGGCCGGTGCCGGTTCCGGCAAGACCCGGGTGCTGACCCACCGGATCGGCTACCTGCTGGCCGCCCGGGGCGTCAAGCCCGGCGAGATCCTGGCCATCACCTTCACCAACAAGGCGGCCGGCGAGATGAAGAGCCGGGTCGCCGACCTGATCGGCGGCCGCGCCAACGCCATGTGGGTCTCGACGTTCCACTCGATGTGCGTGCGCATCCTGCGCGCCCAGGCCAAGCACATCGGGCTGAAGTCCTCGTTCACCATCTACGACGCCGACGACTCCCGCCGGCTGCTGACCATGGTGCTGCGCGAGCTCAACCTCGACCCCAAGCGCTATCCGGCGCGGTCGCTGGCGGTGCAGATCTCCAACCTCAAGAACGAGCTGATCTCGGCCGCCGAGTTCGCCGACCGGGCCGGCACGGCGCCGGAGAAGGTGCTCGCCGAGGTCTACTCCCGCTACCAGAGCCGGCTCGGCGAGTCCCATGCGATGGACTTCGACGACCTGATCATGCGCACCGTCGCGCTGCTGCAGGGGCTGCCCGAGGTGGCCGAGTACTACCGCCGCCGGTTCCGGCACGTGCTGGTCGACGAGTACCAGGACACCAACCACGCCCAGTACGTCCTGGTGTCCGAGCTGTGCAAGCCGGTGCCGGCCGGGCCGGAGGGCACCGGCGGGCTGCCGGGTGCCGAGCTGTGCGTGGTGGGCGACGCCGACCAGTCGATCTACGCCTTCCGCGGCGCGACCATCCGCAACATCGACGAGTTCGAACGGGACTACCCGAACGCCACCACCATCCTGCTCGAGCAGAACTACCGCTCCACCCAGACCATCCTGGGCGCGGCCAACGCGGTGATCGCCCGCAACCCGGACCGGCGGCCGAAGAACCTGTGGTCCGACGCCGGGCCCGGCGAGCAGATCGAGGGCTTCGTCGCCGAGAACGAGCACGACGAGGCCCGCTGGGTCGCGCAGAAGATCGACGAGCTCGGCGACGCGGGTCTGGCCGCCCCGTCGGAGGTGGCGGTGTTCTACCGCACCAACGCCCAGTCCCGGGTCTTCGAAGACATCTTCATCCGGCTCGGCCTGCCCTACAAGGTGGTCGGCGGCGTGCGGTTCTACGAGCGCAAGGAGATCCGCGACGCGCTGGCCTACCTGCGGGTGATCGCCAACCCGACCGACCTGGTCAGCCTGCGCCGCATCCTCAACACCCCGCGCCGCGGCATCGGCGAGCGGGCCGAGCTGTTCGTCGAGACCTTCGCCAGCCAGGAGCAGATCCCGTTCGCCGAGGCGCTGATCCGGGCCGACTCCATTCCGGGGCTGGCGCCGCGCTCGGCCAACGCGATCGCCGAGTTCGTCCGGCTGCTGGGTGAGCTGCGGACGCTGGCGGCCAGCGAGGAGCACGGCACCCCGAGCAACATCCTGGAGGAGACGCTCACCCGGACCGGCTACCTGACCGAGCTGGAGGCCAGCCACGACCCGCAGGACGAGAGCCGGGTGGACAACCTGCGCGAGCTGGTCAGCGTGGCCGCCGAGTTCGAGGAGCAACGCGCCCAGGCCGACGAGCCGGCCGACCTGGACGCCTTCCTGGAGCACGTCTCGCTGGTCGCCGACGCCGACTCGGTGCCGGACGCCAGCGGCGGGGTGGTCACCCTGATGACCCTGCACACCGCCAAGGGCCTGGAGTTCCCGGTGGTGTTCCTGGCCGGCATGGAGGACGGCATCTTCCCGCACCAGCGCACCCTGGCCGAGCCGAACGAGCTCGCCGAGGAGCGGCGGCTGGCCTACGTCGGCATCACCCGGGCCCGGCAGCGGCTGTACCTGAGCCGGGCGGTGGCCCGCACCGCCTGGGGCCAGCCGGCCTACGACCCGCCGTCGAGGTTCCTCGACGAGGTGCCGATTGAGCACGTGCGCTGGAGCGGTGCGGTGGACCGGCAGCCGTTCACCGGCTACCCGGACGATTCTGATCGTGGGGGCGGCGGCCAGTACTCCGACCACGGCTACCGGGCCCGGCCGGCCGCCGCGCGCCGGTTCACCCCCAGCGGGCCGTCGACGTTCGGCGCCGCCAAGCTCACCAAGCCGATTCCCAGCCTGGAGGTGGGGGACCGGGTCAGCCACGACGGCTTCGGGCTGGGCACCGTGGTGGCGCTGCGCGGGGCCGCGGAGAAGGCCCAGGCCGAGGTGGACTTCGGCTCGCTGGGCACCAAGTGGCTGGTGCTGCGCTTCGCCCCGCTGGTCAAGCTCTAGCGCGCCGACCCGCCGTGGCGTCGCCGGCCATAGCGCCCGACCAGGGACGGCACTGCGCGCAGAATGAGCGCGAACCTGACTCCAGTTAGTCCCTATGTAGCCCGGTATTGACCGATTTCGTGCAGCACTATATGGTCCGCGCAACTTCTCCTAAAAGGAGCCCCTCATGCGCAGATTCTGGACAGCGGCCCTCGCCCTGCTTTCCGCACTGGCGTTGCTGGTCGTCGGCAGCCCGGCGGCCAACGCATTCGGCAGCGAGGTGCTCGGGTGCTCCTTCGACGGTGGTACGTGGACGGCCAACACCTGTGACGGCGGAGGCGATGGCGCGTACCACAACATCACCTTCGCTGCGCACAACCTGTCCGGCACCTATACCACGAGCTGGACTGTCACCTTCGGTACCACTGTGCTGAGCACGAACTGCAATGGCGCTACCACGTGCACCATCAGGGTGAAGGGCAGCTCCATAGAGGGTCGGGACAGGACCTATTGGGCCAACCTGAAGCTGACCCAGGCGGGGCAGACCAGAACGATCTCAGCATCGGCCCTGGTCTACGGCGGCCCTGACTGCATAGTTTGTGGATGACCCCGCCGCTCCGCCCGGTCGCGAAGCCTGACAGCTACCTCGGGTCTGCCCGGTAGCTAGGGGCGGCACTGCGCGCTGGGGCCGGTGTAGTCCGGCGAGCGCAGCACCAGCAGGTTGCCCTGCGAGAACACCTGCACGAAGCCGGCCGCCCGAGAGTCGGCCAGCACCTGCTGCGGGGTCGGCAGCAGGTAGCCCACCTCTTTCTGGCCCATGTCCAGCACCACGAAGTCGGTGCGCGGGGTGGGGATGCCCGGCAGCGTCACCCGGTTGGTGGTGGTCAGCTGGGTGGCCAGCCGGTCGTCCACCGACACGCAGACGTCGTGCGGGACGAACCGCACCGCCGCCTGCTGGGCGCGCAGGTGATCGTCCATCCGCCAGGCCGAGCCGAGCAGCATCCGGCGCAACACCGGGGCAGTGATGTTGGCGACGCTGGTCAGGTACACCGGCACGATCACCAGCCAGGCCAGCATCGCCCGGTACAGCCAGATCCGGCGCCAGACGCCCAGCCGGGCGCCGCCGTCCACCATGGCCAGCACCAGCACCAGCCAGGGCAGCGCGTTGTAGTGGAAGTGCGTCGTCCACAGGTGGTCGCGGGAGTTGAAGAACCGCTCGGCCAGCAGCGGCAGCGCGATCAGGCTGTAGCGCGAGCGCAGCGGCAGCAGCGCCAGCGGCACGAAGAAGTAGGCCAGCGTCTCGGCCTTGATCGACGGGGTCACCAGCAGTTGGGCGGTGTGCACCGGGTGCGCCACGATGGTCCACAACGCGTGCGGCAGGTCCGGGCCGAGCGCGTCGAAGGTCCAGTAGGCGAACTGGCCGTTCGGTGCGAACGCCGGGATCACCAGCGCGGTCACCAGCAGATAGCCGGCCAGGCCGCCGCCGATCAGCAGGTAGCCGGTGCGCCGGGGACGCCAGGCCAGCCGCAGCAGGCCCATCATCACCAGCACCGCGCCCATGTCCTCGCGCACCCCGAGCAGCAATCCGGCCGCGATCAGCAGCGTCCGGTCGTCGCGGCGGTCCAGCGCGTCGACGGCCACCGCCAGGATCGGCACCCCCCAGGCCACCTCGTGGAAGTCGAAGTCGACCATGGCCTGGATCGCCCAGCTCACCGCGTAGGCGCCGGCCACCACCAGCGCGCCGGCCCGCGGCATCCGGCGCAGCGCGAAGGCGTACACCACCGGCACCGAGGCCGCGATCAACGCCATCTGCACCAGCAGCAGGACGGATGGCGAGTCCCAGATCCAGTAGAACGGCGCGGCCAGCGCGATGATCGGGTGGAAGTGGTCGGCCAGGATGTTGTAGTGGGTGCCCTTGAGCGGCACCTCCGGCGCCCGGAACCGGGCGTAGTTGCGCACCGCCTGGTCGAAGATGCCCAGGTCGTAGCCGGCGGTCAGGTAGGTGGCCTGCCGGGTCAGCCCGTAGCCGCCGTAGACGACGAACAGCAGCCCGGTCATCAGCGCCACCTGCCAGTGCGCTCCGACCCGGGCGCGCACCGACCGGGTAGCGGTGGCCAGCACCGTCACCTGGCCCGCCCGGTCTGGGTCCAGACCTGGCGCACCGCGTACCAGGTCAGCCAGAGCAGCAGCAGGTTGCGCGCGGCCAGGGCCAGCGTCACCACCGGCATGAACGAGTGCGTCTTGAGCAGCGCGTTGTAGCCGATCGGGAACACCACATGGGTGGCCACTGCCGTGACCAGCAGCACCCGGGCGAAGGTGCGCACCGCCTGGTCGGCCGGCGCCCGGACCGCCAGCGCCGCCGCCGGCCCGCCCAGCCACAGCAGGTACTGCGGGCTGAGCGTCTTGTTGGTGACGGTGACGACCAGGGCGGTGGCCAGAAACAGCCAGCCGAGCGTGCCGGCCGAGACCGTCGCCGCCGAGTGCGCGCGCCACCAGAGCAGCACCAGCAGCAGGCCGCCCAGCACCGTGAGCACGGTGGTGATCCGGGTGGTCAGCTGCACGCCCGGCCCGAACAGTTCGAACGCCTTGTACTGCGAGATATGCATGTCCCAGGTGCCCACCGGGTGCACCATCCGGGCCAGCATCAGCGGGGTGGCAGCCACCGACTCGATCTGCAGCCCGCGGGCGCCCTGCCAGCGCAGCGGCGACAGCGTCCGGCTGATCCCGCCTATTGCCAGCGCGATACCGCCGACCAGCACCCCGGTGCCGACGAAGCCGGCCAGCACCCGGCGGCGGTCGCCGCGGCGGATCAGGAAGGTGGGCAGCATCACCGCCGGCCACAGCTTCAGGGCGGCGCCGAGGGCGGTCAGCGCGCCGGCCAGCGCCGGCCGCCGGATCGCGGCCAGCACCGCGCCGCCGGCCAGCACCGCCGGCACCAGGTCGAACCGGAAGTAGGCCAGCGGCCCCATCGCCGGGACGAACCACAGCCACAGGTTGGTGGCGTCACCGCGCCGGCGGCCGTCACCGCGCCACAGCAGGCCGGTGAACGCGGCGTCCACCGCCAGCATGGACAGCACGAACAGGATGACGAAGGCGACCTGGTTGAAGAAACCCAGCAGGAACTGGGGGCCGATCACCCCGAACACCGGCAGCGGGTACTCCTGCAGAGTGGTGCGCAGCGAGCCGCCCTCGACGAGCTGGTGCAGGCTGCGGGCGTAGTACTTCACGTCCCCGGTGACGTCGCTCTCGTGCCCGAACACCAGGATGGCCAGCGTCAGCGCCCGCGACAGCAGCCAGCGCAGCACGATCGCGTGCCGGCCCTGCGCCACGATCGCCTCGGGCAGTTCCAGCTGGGGGAGCGGACGGCGCCGGACCACGCTGGAGATGGTCATCGTGGCGGCCGCCGTCCTCGAGTCGCGCTGCGGCACCGTACCGGCAGCTCTTGGCAGTATCGCCGATCGAGCTGAGGGGCTCAGGCGTCCGGGTCGTAGGCGCCGACATCGACGCCGCGGGCCGCCAGCCACGGCACCGGGTCGAGGTACGGGCCGAACGGGCTGCCGTGCGCGACCCCGAAGTGCAGGTGCGGCCCGGTGGACTGGCCGTTCGCCCCGATGTCGGCGATGTGCTGGCCGGCCCGCACGTGCTCGCCGACGCTGACGTAGTAGGTGTACATGTGGCCGTAGATGCTGTAGTCGCCGTTGGCGTGCTGGATCACCACCCACAGCCCGAACCCGGCCGCCGGGCCCGCCTCGACCACCACGCCGTCGCCGACCGCCACGATCGGCGAGCCCATCGGGCCGGCCAGGTCGATGCCCTCGTGCATCTCGCCCCAGCGCATGCAGAAGCAGGACGACTCGGCGCCCGCGCTCGGCCGTACCCAGCGTTCGACCCGCGGGGCGGGCTTGGCCGCCTTGGCTGCTGCCTTGGCGGTCGGCTTCGGCGCCGGGGTGTGGCCGGGTGTGGTGGTGTCGGTGGCCCCGGCCCCGAGCAGCGTGCGGCTGGTACGCGACACCCGGCTGTCCGACAGCCGGCTGTCCGACACCGGGTTGCCGGCCGGCTGGGTCGCGGCACCGGCCGGAGCGGCATTGCCGACCCCGGCGGCCAGCGCGCTGAGGTCGAGCTTGACGCCGGTCGCCGTCGTCAGCGGACCTGCCTGGCCGGGGGTCAACAGGTGCGGCGCGTTGGCCCCGCTCCAGACCGCGAGCACGGCCACCGCGGCCGGCACCGCCGGGGACCGGCGCCACAGCGGAGCTCGCGGTGGCGCGACGACGGGCTCGGCCCGTTGCGCCCTGGCCCGGTGCGAGCCGGCCGCGCGGGTCGCCGCCGCAGACCGGTGCCGGGAACCGGCCTGCTCAGCCGCGCGACGCCGGCCGGCCGGCTCGAGGGAGTGGCGGTGCCGGGCCGGCTGGTCGAGCGCGGCACGGTGCCGGGCCGCCGGCTGGTCGAGCGGAGAGTGATGCCGGGCCGGCTGGTCGAGCGGAGAGTGGTGCCGGGACGGCTGGTCGAGTGCGGAACGATGCCGGGGCCCCGGCTGGTCGAACGGCGAACGGTGCCGGGCCGGCCGGTGCAGTGCGGAACTGTCCAGCGGCCCGGGGATGCCGACCCGGGGCTCGGCCGGCGGGTACTCGGCGGCGGCATGCCGGGGGCGGGGGAGAACCGGTTCGGGAGGAGGCGGAAGAGCGGTCGAGCTGGGGGCGCTGTGACGTCCCACTCAGCTGCCTCCCCATCGTGTCGACCCATGCCGTGCGGAGAATTCGCGCACAGTGCAGTCCCGGCACGTTCGAAGTGGCTGGCAGCCCGTCTTGAGGTTAAGGGGACGCAAGCCGGAACCGTAACGTATCGATTTTGGAAGGGCAACTATCCAACCGGCGCAGGCGCGCCCTCGCCGGTTTCTGCTGTCTGCAACGGGGTTTCCGAGTTCGCGTCGCCGGTCAGCGCGGTCGCGATGGCGTGCGCCACCGAGCCGTTGACCAGCAGTGACAGGTGTCCGACGCCGTGCACCTGCAGACACCTGACGGACAGGTCCGGGTGCTCGAGCCGGGCGCTGCGCTGCGGCACCACCACCGCGTCCCGGTCGGAGTAGATGGCCACGAACCGGGTGCGGCACCGGGCCGGCGCCGCCAGCTCGCGCATCAACTCCGAGTTCGGCCGCAGCTGCCGGCCGACCAGCAGCGGCGCCATCCGGGCCAGCTGGCTGCCGGCGTGCGGCGAGCCGAGGGTGACCAGGGTGCTCACCCGGGCATCGCCGCCCAGGCACTGCACGTAGTAGCGGGCGATGATGCCGCCCAGGGAGTGCCCCACCAGGAACACCTGCTCGTAACCGGACTGCCGGCAGACCCGCTCCACCTGCCGTCCGAGGTCGGCCGCCGCCTTGCGGACGTCGGAGGTCAGCGGCGAGTAGTTGACGGTCACGATCCGGCCGAAGCCGCGCCGGCGCAGGGTGCGCCGCAGCACGGTGAAGGCGGAGCGGTTGTCACCGATGCCGTGGATCAGCAGCACCGGCTGCCCGGCGGCGGTCAGGTCGGCCAGCAGCAGGCCACGGGAGAGCGGGGACAGCGTGTCGATGCGGTAGCGGGAGTCCTCCGCCGCGGCCTGCTCGGCCAGCAGGCCCGCCGGGTAGGCCAGGGCGTGCGCGGTCAGCCAGACCAGTTCCCGGCCTGCTCCCAGCGCCTCGGCGGCCAGGGTCGCCGAGGCGCGCCGCAGCAGCTGCGGACCCCGCGACACCCAACCCCGGACCGACATCGGCACAATCCTTGCAAGACTCGAAAGACACGTCTGCACGTATGGTCGGCGCTGCTTGCCGTTGACCACTCTGACACGCCCGCCGGCGTACCGCTGCTCGGCTCCGGCAGGCGTGGCGGGAGAGTTGTGGTGCTGGCACCGGTGAAGTGGCGAGAATGGCGCAGGGGCCGAACACAGGGCGGGAGCAGAGTATGAGCGAGCGGATCCGGGTGGTCGTGGCCAAGCCCGGCCTGGACGGGCACGACCGGGGTGCCAAGGTGGTGGCCCGGGCGCTGCGCGATGCCGGCATGGAGGTCATCTACACCGGCCTGCACCAGACGCCGGAGCAGATCGTGGAGACGGTGATCCAGGAGGACGCCGACTGCGTGGGGCTGTCGGTGCTCTCCGGGGCCCACATGACGCTGTTCCGCCGGGTGACCGAGCTGCTGGCCGAGCGGGACGCGGCCGACGTGGTGGTCTTCGGCGGCGGCATCATCCCCGACGCCGACCTCCCCGAGCTGCACCAGCTGGGGGTGGCCAAGGTGTTCACCCCCGGCGCGACGATGGAGGAGATCGTCGGCTGGGTGCGCGACAACGTCGGGGCCGGCGTGGGGTAGGCCGGGGCGGGTGGGACCTGGCGCACATCACGTCCGATCGGTTTCCGGCGGTTTCGGCGGACGGACTAGCCTGACTAGCCGGACGTGGGCGCGGCTGACCGGCCGCCCACCGAGGAGGACGGAAGGGGTCTCGTGGATCTGTTCGAGTACCAGGCGAAGCAGCTGTTCGCCGCGCACGGCGTTCCGGTCGGCCTGGGTGAGGTTGCCGACACTCCCGAGCAGGCTCGCGCGATCGCCGAACGGATCGGCGGCGTGGTGGTGGTCAAGGCCCAGGTCAAGACCGGTGGCCGCGGCAAGGCCGGCGGGGTGAAGCTGGCCAAGACGCCGGATGAAGCAGAGTCGGCGGCGCAAGCCATCCTCGGCATGGACATCAAGGGCCACACCGTGCATCGGGTGCTGGTCGATCCCGGCGCCCAGATCGAGAGCGAGTACTACTTCTCGTTCCTGCTCGACCGGTCCAACCGCACCTTCCTGGCGATGGCCTCGGCCGAGGGCGGCATGGAGATCGAGGAGCTGGCCGTCGAGCGGCCCGAGGCGCTGGCCCGGGTCCCGATCGACGCGATGACCGGCGTGGACCACGCCAAGGCCGTCGAGATCCTGACCCAGGCCCGCTTTCCGGCCGAGGTGATCGACTCCACCGCCCAGACCGTGGTCAAGCTGTGGCAGACCTTCGTCGAGCAGGACGCCACCCTGGTCGAGATCAACCCGCTGGCCAAGGTGGCGTCTGGTGACGTGCTGGCGCTGGACGGCAAGGTCACCCTGGACGACAACGCCGACTTCCGGCAGGCCGGCAACGCCGAGCTCGAGGACACCGCCGCGGCCGACCCGCTGGAGGCCAGGGCGAAGGAGAAGCACCTCAACTACGTCAAGCTGGACGGTGAGGTCGGCATCATCGGCAACGGCGCCGGCCTGGTGATGTCCACGCTGGACGTGGTGGCCTACGCCGGCGAGAAGTACTCCCAGCTGGGCGGGCACAGCGTGAAGCCCGCGAACTTCCTCGACATCGGCGGCGGCGCCTCGGCCGAGGTGATGGCCAACGGCCTGGAGATCATCCTTTCCGACACCGCCGTCCGGTCGGTGTTCGTCAACGTCTTCGGTGGCATCACCTCATGCGACGCGGTCGCCAACGGCATCGTGACCGCGCTCGGCATGCTGGGCGAGCAGGCCACCAAGCCGCTGGTGGTCCGGCTGGACGGCAACAACGTCGAGGAGGGCCGCCGGATCCTCACCGAGGCGGCCCACCCGCTGGTCACCCTGGCCGACACCATGGACGACGGTGCCGACAAGGCCGCCGAGCTCGCCCACAGCGCGAAGTAGGGACTGGAAAAGATGGCAATCTTCCTCACCGAGAAGTCCAAGGTCATCGTCCAGGGCATGACCGGCTCGGAGGGCATGAAGCACACCCGCCGAATGCTGGCTTCGGGCACCGACATCGTCGGCGGGGTGAACCCCCGCAAGGCCGGCTCCACCGTGGACGTCGACGGCACCGCCGTGCCGGTGTTCGGCACGGTCGCCGACGCGATGGCCGAGACCGGCGCCGACGTCTCGGTGCTGTTCGTGCCGCCCGCGTTCACCAAGGGCGCCATGGTCGAGGCCATCGACGCCGGCATCGGCCTCGCCGTGGTGATCACCGAGGGCGTGCCGGTGCACGACTCCACCGCGGCCTGGGCCTACAACATCAGCAAGGGCGGCCAGACCCGGATCATCGGGCCGAACTGCCCGGGCCTGATCAGCCCCGGCAAGTCCAACGCCGGCATCATCCCGGCCGACATCACCGGCCCGGGCCCGATCGGCCTGGTGTCGAAGTCCGGCACCCTGACCTACCAGATGATGTTCGAGCTGCGCGACCTCGGCTTCTCCTCGGCGGTCGGCATCGGCGGTGACCCGGTGATCGGCACCACCCACATCGACTGCCTGCAGGCCTTCCAGGACGACCCGGAGACCAAGGCGATCGTGATGATCGGCGAGATCGGCGGCGACGCCGAGGAGCGGGCCGCGGCCTACATCGCCGAGCACATCAGCAAGCCGGTGGTCGGCTACGTCGCCGGCTTCACCGCGCCGGAGGGCAAGACCATGGGCCACGCCGGCGCCATCGTGTCGGGTTCGTCGGGAACCGCGCAGGCCAAGAAGGAGGCCCTGGAGGCGGCCGGCGTGCGGGTCGGCAAGACCCCCAGCGAGACCGCCCGGCTGATGCGGGAGCTGCTCAGCTCCTGAGGTGGACGTGCCGGACGCCGGCGCGTCCCGGCCGGTCAGCCGACTCCCGCCCGCACCTGGATCGGCGTTTCCCGGGTGCGCCGGTCCCGCTAGGTATAGCTTGTGCGCTGTTGTGAGCCAGCTATGGGCTCTCCTAGAGCGGGGAGAACGGCGATGACCACCCACGAACCTCAGCAGCCCGAACCCGGCAGCGTGCCGGGCCAGCCGGGCACCCCGCCCGCCGGGTACGGCGAGCCGGGGACGCAACCGCCGGCTGGTTACGGCGAGGCGGAGACGCAACCGCCGGCCGGCTACGGCGACCCGGCGATGGCGCCGCCGGCCTTCGGCCAGCCGCTGGCCGGTGACCCGATCTATCCACCGGCGGCCGGCGAGCCCGCCTACCCATCCGCTGCCGGCGACCCGGCCTACCCGCCGGTGGCCGGCCAGCAGGCCTTCACCCCCGGTTACACCGAGCCGGTACCCGGCATGCCCGGCGCAGGTCCGGCGGCGATCGGCCAGCCCGCCGCCCCCGGGTCGGTAGCGGGTCGTTCGGGTATGCCTGCCTTCGACGTGGCGAACGTCAACCCGCTGGACTGGGGCATCATCGCGGCCGGCCTGATCGCGCTGATCTTCTCCACCTTCGGCTACTACACCTACAAGATCTCCCTGGGCGGCTTCTCCCAGTCGACGTCGGTCAGCGCCTGGCACGGCGCCCTCGCGCCGATCGCCACCCTGCTGGCACTGGCCGCCTCGCTGCTGCTCGCGGTGGAGTTGCTCAGCACGGTCAAGCTGGCGTTCCCGGTTCGGCTGGTGGTGCTGGCCGCCTTCGCCCTGGCCTCGCTGCTGCTCCTGCTGGCGCTGTTCGTGGTGCCGGGCAACACCGGCAACGCCGACGTGCTGGGCATCGGCATCGACAAGGGGCACGGCATCGGCTACTGGATCAGCCTGCTGGCCGTGCTGGCCGGTACCGGGCTTGCCGCCAAGCGGTTCGTCGACACCGGCGGGAAGCTGCCGGCTCGCGGCTGACCCGGCGGGCCGGGCCATCGCCTAGATTTGGCCCATGAGCTCCCTCGATCAGCTTGCCGCCGGCGCCCTGGTGCGGGCTCGTCCCTGGGACGTGGCGGGTGCCGCGTTCGGTGCTCCGATGGTGCTCTGGGGCTTTCTGGGATGGTTCGGCACCGTCGGCGACTCGGGCGGCGGCATCTCCGGCTTCTACTCCGGCACCGGAGCGGCGGGCATCGGGCTGGTGCTGGCCGCGAGCGCGGTGACCCTGCACCAGATGCTGGCCGGCCGGGCGCATTCGGCCGAGACGCCGCCGGTCGCCGCGATGCTGGCGGCCGGCGCGGCGATCATCGTGCTGGGCGGCATGGTCGCCAAGCCGGACAGCGCCACCGTCCAGGCCGGCTCGGTGGCCGGCCTGCTGACCGCCGCCGGCCAGGCCGTCGCGCTGACGGTCGGCTGGCTGCGCGGCAGCGACAAGTCGGTGCGGGCCGAGCGGGTCCGGGCCCTGCACGCCGAGCAGGCGGCCGCCGACCTGGCAGCCAGCCAGCGCTACGCCGGCTACTACCCGCCGGGCTATCCCCAGCAGTACGGCCAGCCCGGTTACGGCCAGACGGCTTACGGCCAGCCCGGCTATGGCCAGCCGGGGTACGGGCAACCGGGTTACGGGCCCGGCTACGGCCGGCCCGGCTACGGTCAGCCGAGCTACGCCCCCGGCGGTTACCGCCAGCCGGCCCACCACCCCCAGTCCGCTTCCGGCCCGCCGGCTCCGTACGGGCAGCCCGGCCCGGCGCAGCAGGGCCAGTGGGGGCAACCCGGCCAGCCCGGCCAGCCCGGCTGGCCGCAGCCCGGGCAGTCGGCCTGGGGACCGTCCCAACCGGGCCAGCCGGCCCCGCCGCCGTACCGGCAACCGGCCCCGGACCAGCCGCGGCAGCCGGCACCCGGACAGCCGTCCCGGCCGCCCGGCCAGTGGCCGCAGTCTCCGGGCTGACCCGGCGCGCCTGGTTCGACATTCCGGCTCGCTTTGCGAGCCTGACAGGATGAGCTCCACCGACCAGCAGTACCCGCCCGGTTGGCTGACCCGCTTCCGGCGCGGGGTCGGCTCCGGGGTGGCGGTGCTGCTGATCGCGCTCGGCGGCTGCGCGGTGGCCTGTTACGCGGCCTGGCTGATGCCGGGCGCCGACACCGCGACGGCCACCTCGGCGTTGAAGGCTGCCGCGCTGGTGCTGCTGGCCGGCGGCCACGGCGGGCTGGTGCTGGCCGGCACCCCGGTCAGCCTGGCGCCGCTGCTGGTGACCGCGCTGCTGGGCTGGCTGGTGGCCGCGCACGCCCGGCGGCAGGACTCGTGGTCCGGTTTCGCCGGCCTCACCGCGGGCTACGTCACGGCCTCGGCGGTGCTGGCCAGCTGGTCCCGGCTGGGCAGCACGCACGCCCCGGTGCTGCGCAGCGCGCTCGCGTCGGCAGTGTTCGTGCTGGCCGTGGGCGGCACCGCCCGAGGTGCCGAGCAGCTGTGGTCCCGGCTGCCGGCCCGCTGGCAGCAGGTATCCCGCGCTGCCGGCCTGGCAGCGGCCGGCTACCTGGCGGCGGGCGCGCTGCTGGCGGCCGGGACGCTGGTCGTGCGCTTCTCCGACGCGGTCGCCCTGCAGCGCCAGCTCGCGCCAGGACCCGCCGGGCTGCCGGTCGCGTTGCTGGGCATCTCGGCGACGCCCAACGCGGTGCTGGCCGCCGTGGGCTACCTGACCGGGACCGGCTTCGGAGTCGGCGCCGCCACCTCGGTGTCGCCGTTGTCGGTCAGCTCCGGCCGGGTGCCAGTCTTTCCGTTGCTGGCGGGGCTGCCGCACCAGCAGCCGCCGGCCTGGCTCGCCGTCCTAGTGGTGCTGCTGCCGGCCCTGCTGGCCGGCTGGGCGGTGCTGCGCACGGTGACGGCGGCGCACTCCTGGACCGGCCGGCTGGCCGACTGCGCGGCCGCGGCGGCACTGGCCGGGATCGTGCTGGCCGCGCTGACCGGACTGGCCGCCGGCGACCTGGGACGAGGCGGGCTGCGTGGCATCGGAGCGACCTGGTGGGCGGTGGGCCCGAGCGCGGCGCTGCTGGTGCTGCTGGGCGCGGCGTGCTGGCTGGGCGTCGAGGCGCTGCGCGACCGGCTCGCCCGGCCTGCCGCCCCTGGCCTGTACGCCCTGCCGGGGGACGCCGAGCCCGAAGTCGAACCCGCACCGCGGCCGGCCGCCCGCACCGAGGAGCCGGCGGCCCGCTCGCGCACCGCCAGCTGACCGGACGACCAGACCCGACGCCCCGGACCCGACGACCAGACCGGACGACCGGGCCGGCCGGTCAGCAGTACCGGGACGGCCGCAGCGGGCCGGGTCAGCCCCGCTAGGGTGGGCGCCGTGACCGTCCGGCTCGTGGTGCTCGCATCCGGCTCGGGAAGCACCCTGCAGGCGGTGCTGGACGCCGTCGCCGAGCCCGCGTTCGGGGCTGAGGTGGTGGCCGCGGGCACCGACCGGCCGGGCTGCCCGGCGATGCGGCGCGCGACCGACGCCGGCGTGCCGACCTTCGCGGTGGCGCTGGCCGACCATCCGGACCGGGACTCCTGGAACGCCGCGCTGGCCGACGCGATCGCCGCCCACCAGCCGGACCTGGTGCTGCTGGCCGGCTTCATGCGGGTGCTGGCCGCCGAGACGGTCGGCCGGTTCGAGATGGTCAACACCCATCCGTCACTGCTGCCGTCCTTCCCCGGCGCGCACGCGGTCGCCGACGCGCTGGCGCACGGCGTCAAGGTCACCGGGGTCACCGTGCACCGGGTCGACGCCGGCCTGGACTCCGGCCAGATCCTGGCCCAGACCGCGGTGCCGGTGCTCGCTGACGACACCGTCGACACCTTGCGGCAACGCATCCAGGCCGCCGAGAAACCCCTGTTCGTCCACACCGTCGGCCAGCTGTGCCGGCAGAAGTCCGACAGCCGCGAGGAGATGCCAACCCGATGACCCGAGTTTCCGTGCGCCGCGCGCTGGTCAGCGTCTATGACAAGAACGGGCTGGCCGAGCTGGCGCGGGGCCTGCACGAAGCCGGCGTGGAGATCGTCTCGACCGGTTCGACGGCTGCCCGGATCGCCGAGCTCGGCGTCCCGGTGACCCCGGTCGAGGAGGTGACCGGCTTTCCCGAGATCCTGGGCGGCCGGGTCAAGACGCTGCACCCGCACGTGCACGCCGGCCTGCTGGCCGACCAGGGCGACCCGGAGCACCTGGCCACGGTGCGCGACCTCGGCATCGAGCCGTTCCAGCTGGTGGTGGTCAACCTCTATCCGTTCCGGGAGACGGTCGCCGGCGGCGCCTCGACCGCCGAGATCATCGAGCAGATCGACATCGGCGGCCCGGCCATGGTGCGGGCCGCCGCCAAGAACCACGGCTCGGTCGCGGTGGTGGTCGATCCGGCGGGCTACCCCGAGGTGCTGGCCGCGGTCGCGTCCGGCGGCTTCGACCTGGCCGGCCGGCGGCGGCTGGCGGCCCGCGCCTACGCCCACACCGCCGCCTACGACGCCGCGGTGGCCAACTGGTTCGGCCAGCAGACTCCGGACGACGCCGAGCCGGACGCCGAGGTCCCCGGCTGGTCGCCGTACCCGCGCTGGTCGCCCTACCTCGGGCTGGCGCTGGAGCGGGCCGCCGTGCTGCGCTACGGGGAGAACCCGCACCAGCGGGCCGCGCTGTACGTGCAGCAGGGCGCCGAGCCCGGCATCGCGCAGGCCGAGCAGCTGCACGGCAAGGCGATGAGCTTCAACAACTACCTCGACTCCGACGCCGCGTACCGGGCCGCGTTCGACTTCGCCGAGCCGTGCGTGGCGATCGTCAAGCACGCCAACCCGTGCGGCATCGCGGTCGGGTCCGACATCGCCGAGGCGCACGCCCTGGCCCACGCCTGCGACCCGGTCTCGGCCTACGGCGGGGTGATCGCCACCAACCGCCCGGTCACCGCGGCGCTGGCCGAGCAGGTCGCCGACGTCTTCACCGAGGTGATCCTGGCGCCGGCCTTCGAACCGGACGCACTGGAGCTGCTGACGGCGAAGAAGAACCTGCGGCTGCTGGTGGTGCCGGGGCCCCGGCCGGTCGGCGTCGAGCCGCGGCCGATCTCGGGCGGCATGCTGATGCAGGACGCCGACGCGATCGACGCACCCGGCGACTCGCCGGCCGGCTGGACGCTGGCCTGCGGTCCGGTGCTGGCCGAGGCGGAGCTGGCGGAATTGGAGTTCGCCTGGCGCGCGGTGCGGGCCGTCAAGTCCAACGCCATCCTGCTGGCCCGCAACCGGGCCACCGTGGGGGTCGGGATGGGCCAGGTCAACCGGGTGGACTCGGCCCGGCTGGCGGTGGCCCGGGCCGGCGACCGCGCCGCCGGCAGCTACGCCGCCTCCGACGCCTTCTTTCCGTTCCCGGACGGGTTGCAGGTGCTGATCGAGGCCGGCATCCGGGCGGTGGTGCAGCCCGGCGGCTCGGTCCGCGACGCCGAGGTGATCGCCGCCGCCGAGGCCGCCGGGCTGGCGATGTACCTCACCGGCACCCGGCACTTCGCGCACTGATGACCGGGCCCGCCGACGCCGGGATGACCGGGCCCGCCGACGACGAGGGAACCGGCCAGCCGTCGGCCACCGGGGCGGCGCTGCCGTCCTGGTTCGCCGAGCTGGTGGCCGCCGGCCCGGAGATCGCCGACGAGGACTTCGTCGGCACCGACCTGCGGCAGCTGTCGCTGCGCCGGCTGCACTTCAGCCGGTGCCGGTTCGACGAGGCGTCGCTGGACGAGCTGGCCACCGAAGCGTGCAGCTTCACCGACTGCAGCTTCGACCGGGCCGAACTGGTCGGCTCCTCGCACCTGCGCACCGCGTTCGTGGCCTGCTCGTTCGTCCGCACCCGGTTCACCGGCGCCAGCCTGGTGGCGTGCAAGCTGACCGGCTCGACATTCTCCGACACCCCGCTGCGCTCGGCCACCATCGCCGGCGGCGGCGACTGGAGCGCGGTGGCGCTGGGTGGCGCGGACCTGCGCGAGCTGGACTTCACCGACGTCAAGCTGGTGGACGCCAACGTCACCGGCGCCAAGCTGGACCGCTGCGTGTTCACCGGGGCGAACCTGACGGGTTTGCGCTGGGGGCAGGCCTCGCTGCGCGACGCCGACCTGCGCGGCGCGGTGATCGAGGGGCTCGATCCTCGGATCGCCGACCTGACCGGCGCCCGCGCCACCGTCGAGCAGGCACTGACCTTCGCCCAGTACCTCGGCCTGCGGATCGGCTGAGCGGTCGGCTGGCAAGATGGGCGCGGTGACGGCAACCCTCCTGGACGGCAAGGCAACCCTGGCCTCGATCAAGGCCGAGCTGGCCGAGCGGGTCGCGGCGCTGGCCGCCCGCGGGGTGGTACCAGGGCTCGGCACCGTGCTGGTGGGCGACGACCCGGGCAGCCGGTGGTACGTCGCGGCCAAGCACCGCGACTGCGCCGAGATCGGCATCGCCAGCATCCAGCGTGAGCTGCCCGCCACCGCGAGCCTGGCCGAGGTGCTGGCCGTGGTGGACGAGCTCAACGCCGACTCCTCCTGCACCGCGTTCCTGGTCCAGCAGCCGACCGGCCTGGACGAGTTCGCGATCCTGAGCCGGGTGGACCCGGTCAAGGACGTCGACGGCCTGCACCCGTTCAACCTCGGCTCGCTGGTGCTCGGCCAGCCCGGCCCGTTGCCGTGCACCCCGCTGGGCATCGTCGAGCTGCTGCGCCGGTACGGGGTGCCGATGGCCGGGGCGCACGCGGTGGTGGTCGGGCGCGGGCTGACCGTGGGACGTCCGCTGGGGTTGCTGCTGACCCGGCGCTCGGAGAATGCCACGGTGACGCTGTGCCACACCGGTACCCGGGACCTCGCCGACCAGGTACGCCGGGCCGACATCGTGGTGGCCGCCGCCGGGGTGCCCGGCCTGATCACCGCCGACATGGTCAAGCCCGGCGCCGCGGTGCTCGACGTCGGGGTCAGCCGGGTGGACGGCAAGATCGCCGGTGACGTCGCGGCCGGGGTGGCCGAGGTGGCCGGTTTCGTCGCGCCCAATCCCGGCGGGGTGGGCCCGATGACCCGGGCGATGCTGCTGTCCAACGTGGTGGCGGCGGCCGAGCGGCTGGCCGCCACCGAACACTTGGCCGCGGGCTGAACGGCGCGGGGGATGGCCAGCGGGTTTTCCAGCCGGGACTTCAAGGAGATCCCATTCACGGTGGTGCTGCTGATGGAGCTCGGCGCGGTGCTGTCGGTGGCGCTGGCGCCGCAGCACTGGTTGCGGGCGGTGGCCGGCATGACCGCCGGCCTGCTGGTGGCCGGCCTGCTGCGGCTGGTGCTGACCGACGAGCAGGCGGGCCTGCTGCGGGTGCGCCGGCGCAGCTTCGACGTCGCCTGCTACTGGGGACTGGCGGTGCTCACCTTCACGGTCGCGGTGGCCCTGCCGCAGCGCTGAGGTCCCCGGGCTTCGCGTTCCCCGGCCCGTGATACATTTTGTATCATGACTGCGCCCACCGAGGAGCTAGAACGCGCGCAGCTCGAACTGGGGCGGCTGAGCTTCGAGCTGTCCCAGGCTCGGCTGCGGCTGACCGACGCGGTGGTGCGCGCCTCGGAGGCCGGCCTCAGCCAGCGGGCGATCGCCGCCGCGCTGGGCACCAACCAGGTAGCCGTGCACCGGATGCTGGCCCGGCGGACAACGGACCCCGCACTTCCCGCTCCGGTGCACTACGACCGGCCGGACGCCCGGTTCCGCTACGAACTGCACCGCGAGATCGCCCGGCACGTGCTGGCCGGTGAGCTGTCGGTGGAGCGCGCCGAGGCTGAGTTGCACCGGATTCGGGGCACGGTGCACGGCCGGTCGGCCAATCGCTGGCTGGCGGAGTGGGCGACCATCCTGCGGCTGCCCCCCGCGCGCATGGTCGAGGCCTTCTTGGTCGGAGGGGAGAAGGGCGAGGACCTGCGCCAGGTGAGCCCGCTGCTGGGCATCGTGAGCGAGGACGAACGCACCGCGGCGCTCAACCGGGCCTACCGCAGGTGAACCGGATCGACCTGCTGCACCTGATCCGGGCCGCCTGTGACCTCCTCGATGTCGACGAGGTGGTGGTGCTCGGCAGCCAGGCCATCCTGGCCACCCTTCCGGAAGATGACCTGCCTGCTGAGGCAACCCGATCCCGGGAGGCCGACATCGCCGCTCCGGTCGACCCGGACGAATCGCTGTCGCACCTGCTGGCCGGCGTCCTCGGCGAGGACTCCGCTTTCGACCGCGCCAACGGGTACTTCGCCGACGGCGTCAGCATGACCACGGCACACCTGCCGGGGGACTGGCAGCAACGAGCGGTCCGGCTCGGGTCTTACTCGGTGCTCCGCCGCCGGACGGTGGTAGGGATCTGCCCGGAAGCCCATGACCTGTGCGCCTCGAAGCTCTCGGCGTTCCGGGAGAAGGATCTGGAGTTCGTCGGATCCCTGGTCGAGGCGGGCATCGTGGCCGCCGGAACGTTGCGCGACCGGCTGGCTACCGTACCGGGCATCGACCCGCTCGCCCTGAGCCGTGCCGTCAGCTGGCTGGACAGCCTGTCCTGAGAGGGCGGCAGGAACTGGTCCGGGAGACCTGACGTGATCCAGGTCAGGTTGGCAACTCCTGGCCGTCGGACCCCCGAAACCGGCGCGGTATGGTCGCCGACATGACGAAAACTCCCGTGAATGTCACCGTCACCGGCGCCGCCGGCCAGATCGGCTACAGCCTGCTGTTCCGGATCGCCGCCGGGCAGCTGCTCGGTCCGGACGTGCCGGTCCGGCTCCGGCTGCTCGAGATCGCCCCGGCCCTCAAGGCCGCGGAGGGCACCGCGATGGAGCTGGACGACTGCGCCTTTCCGCTGCTGGCCGGTATCGACATCACCGACGATGCCCGGGCCGCCTTCGACGGCGTGAACGTGGCGCTGCTGGTGGGCGCCCGGCCGCGCACCGCCGGCATGGAACGCGGCGACCTGCTGTCGGCCAACGGCGGCATCTTCAAGCCGCAGGGTGAGGCCATCAACGCCGGCGCCGCTTCCGACGTCCGGGTGCTGGTGGTGGGCAACCCCGCCAACACCAACGCGCTGATCGCCGCCGCGCACGCGCCGGACGTCGGCAAGGACCGGTTCACCGCGATGATGCGGCTGGACCACAACCGGGCGCTCAGCCAGCTGGCCCACAAGACCGGCAGCGCGGTGAGCGAGATCCGCAAGCTGACCGTGTGGGGCAATCACTCGGCCACCCAGTACCCCGACATCCGGCACGCCGAGGTGGCTGGCAAGAACGCCGCGGACCTGGTCGACCAGTCCTGGATCGAGAACGAGTTCATCCCGACGGTCGCCAAGCGCGGCGCGGCGATCATCGACGCGCGCGGGGCGAGCTCGGCCGCCTCGGCCGCCAACGCCGCCATCGACCACGTCTACGACTGGGTCAACGGCACCCCCGAGGGCAGCTGGACGTCGGTGGGCATGGTGTCCGACGGCTCGTACGGCATCCCCGAGGGCCTGATCGCCGGCTTCCCGGCCAGGTCGGTGAACGGCAGCTGGCAGATCGTGCAGGGCCTGGAGATCGACGAGTTCTCCCGCGGCCGGATCGACGCCTCGGTCGCCGAGCTGATCGGGGAGCGGGACGCGGTCAAGGAACTCGGCCTGATCTGATCCGCAGCACCGACGGGGCCTGATCCCGTGTCGAACAAGGCCAGCCGGGCCGAAGTCCGGCTGGCCTTGTTCGTCCTGTTGTTCGGTCCCGGTGGGGATCCTCGTCAGAAAAAGTAGCGCGGTCGGGCATCCATTGTGATGGGGGTCACGAATAGCCACTATGGATCCGGTTCACCCACGACCGGGGGAGGGGTGAGCGCGTGGGGGGAGAGCGGCAGACGGCCGCTCGCGGACCGTCCAGCACGTCCGCGACTGCCCAACCCCGGGCCCCAGGTCATCGAGGCGCCGGGCGGGGTCGCGCACCAGGCCCGCTCAGAAAGGACTCCTCGATGACCGATTCCACCCGCCGCACCTTCCTGATCGCCAGCGGCGCCGGCGCCGCGGCGATCGGCATGGCGGCAGCCGTACCCGCCACTGCCGATGCCCGGACGTCCGATGCGGCATCAGCCACCCTTCCGCACGACGCCACCGACCTGGTGGCCCACGTCGCCGACCCCAGCAGTGGAACGGTGACGCTGCTGGTCGGTGAGCGGGAGGTGGTCGTGCACGACCGTGACCTGGTCGCCCGGCTGGCCCGCGCCGCCTCCCGGGAGCGATGATGTCCTCGCATCGCGAGGCACCGGAGATCTCGAAGGACCCGGTCGCCGACAACACCGACGTCTACGCCTTCGTCAGCCCCGACCGTCCGGACACGGTCACCCTGATTGCCAACTACATCCCGTTGCAGGCACCCAGCGGCGGGCCGAACTTCTACGAGTTCGGCGACGACGTGCTGTACCAGATCCACATCTCCAACGCCGGACGGGCCCGGGCCGACATCAGCTACCAGTTCCGGTTCACCACCAAGGTGATCAACCCCGACACCTTCCTGTACAACACCGGCCCGATCCGCTCGATCACCGACACCGCCAACTGGAACCGCCCGCAGTACTACTCGGTTACCCGCGTCGAACGCGGGGACGACGATGACGACCACCGGAGCACGGTGCTGGCCACCGGGCTGACCGTGCCGCCGGTGAACGTCGGGATTCGCAGCACCCCCGACTACGCCAACCGGTTCACCGCGGCCGCCGTGCACGAGCTGGGCCACGGCCGGCGGGTGTTCGCCGGCCAGCGTGCCGATCCGTTCCACGCCGACACCGGCAGCATCTTCGACCTCGGCACGCTGCGCCCGTTCGAGTTCGCCCACCTGATCCCGTCGGCCGCGGCGGTGGGGGTGAATGGCCTGCAGGGCTTCAACGTGCACAGCATCGCGATCCAGGTCCCGATCCGGGACGTGACCCGGCACGGGCATACCCCGCACGACGTGGCCGACGCCGGCTCGGTGATCGGGGTGTGGGCCTCGGCCAGCCGCCGCAAGTCCAAGGTGTTCGACGCCCGGCACGGCAAGTCCGCCAGCTACGGCCCGTACCGCCAGGTGTCCCGGCTGGCCAACCCGCTGTTCAACGAAGTCATCGTGCCGATGGCGGAGAAGGACCTGTGGAACGCCCTGGCTCCCTACCAGGACCGCCGGTTCGTCAAGTACGTGCTCGATCCGGAACTGCAGCGGCTGCTGCCGGTGCTCTACCCGTCGGTGTTTCCGAACCTGGCCGGCTACTCCAAGCCGCGCCTGGACCTGCAGGCGATCCTGCTGACCGGCATCCCGAAGGGGATCGTGCCCGGCTTCCAGAACTACACCGGACCGGTGCCGGCCGACCTGCTGCGGCTGAACGTGGCGGTGCCGCCGAGCAAGAACCCCAATCCGATCGGGCTGATCGCCGGCGACGCGGCCGGCTTCCCGAACGGGCGGCGGGTGGCTGACGACGTGGTCGCCATCGAGCTGCGGGCGGTGGCGGGCGCCACGATCCCGCTGGTGGATCCGTCCTTCACCCCGGACGGCGCCGCCGGCGTGCTCAACGACGGCACCAGCAACACCAACACGCCCTACCTCGACGCGTTCCCCTACCTGGGCACTCCGGGCGGGGGATACCAGAGCAAGCCGGGGACCCTGGTGCCCTGACCGCCTCGGGGAGTTCGGAAGCACACCGTGCTGTCGGCTGGGCCACCCGCCAGCCGGCAGCGCGGTTTCCTCTCCAGTCGCGATCGCATTCGCGCTTATAACGAAAGGAGTATCTGTCGATGGAGAACAACAGCCATGCCGGCCATGGGCCGGTGGTACTGGACATCGGCGGCGACATCGGCGCGCTGATCGTGACGATGCCGGCCGCCCTGGCCGGTGCCGAGGTGGAGGCCCGCCCGGTCGGCGGGACCGCCTTCGCGACCTACGCCGCCCACCCCGGCAGCCACCTGCCGCACGTCGCGGTGCTGCCCCGGCCCGGGTCGCCGGTGCGGCACACCGCGGTGTTCGCCGAGCTGCAGGACGGGGAGTACCAGCTGTACCTGCGCCCGGACCGCCCGGTCCGGCTGACCGCGGTGGTACGCGGCGGCGAGGTCAGCACCGCCAGCTGGCCGGCGGAGCAGGATTGATCAGAGCTCGTCGAGCACCGCCTGGCGCAGGATGTCCAGGCCCAGGCTGCCCAGGTTGAGCGCCCGGCGGTGGAAGGCCTTGAGGTCGAAGGCCGCCCCTTCGCGGGCCCGGGTCTCATCCCGCAGCTGCAGCCAGAGCCGCTCGCCGATCTTGTAGGACGGCGCCTGCCCCGGCCAGCCTAGGTAGCGCTCCAGCTCGTAACGCAGGAACTCGGTGCCCATGTTGGCGTGGTTGGTCAGGAACCGCCAAGCCTTGTCGTAGCTCCACGCTCCGCCGCCGACCTCGTCCGGCGCCGGAAACCCGCAGTGCACGCCGATATCGATCACCACCCGGGCGGCCCGCAGCGACTGCGCGTCCAGCAGGCCGAGCCGGTTGCCCGGGTCGTCCATGTAGCCGAGGTCGGCCATCAGCCACTCGGCGTACAGCGCCCAGCCCTCGCCGTGCCCGGACACCCAGGCCGCCAGCCGGCGCCAGCGGTTGAGCAGCTGCTTGCACTCCACGCCCTGCGCGACCTGCAGGTGATGGCCGGGCACCCCCTCGTGATAGACGGTGGTCAGCTCGCGCCAGGTGGAGAACTCGGTCACGCCGGCCGGCACCGACCACCACATCCGGCCCGGGCGGGAGAAGTCGTCGGACGGGCCGGTGTAGTAAATGACGCCGGTGTGGGTGGGCGCGATCAGGCACTCCAGCCGCCGGACCCGCTCGGAGATCTCGAAGTGGCTGCCGGACAGCGCCTCGATGGCGGCGTCGGAGCGTTCCTGCATCCAGGCCTGCAGCGCGTCGGTGCCGCGCAGCTTGCGGACCGGGTCGGCGTCCAGCACGCCGATCGCCTCGGCAACCGTGGCGCCGGACTTGATCTCGTCAGCCGCCTCGGCCATCAGCCGCTGGATGCGGGCGACCTCCTCCAGCCCCCAGGCGTAGGTCTCGGCCAGGTCCACCGTCGCACCCAGGAACTGCCGCGACAGCACCGGGTAGCGCTCGGCGCCGATGGCGTCGGCGGCCGGCGCCTGGCCGATCAGCTCCTCGGCGAGGAAGTCGCGCAACCGCTGGTAGCCGTCCTGGGCGGCACGCGCCCCGCGGTCGAGGTCGGCGCGCAGGGCGTCCGGCACCGGCTCGGCGCCGTCCCGGGCACCGGCGACGAAGCCGGCGAAGAACCCGTCCGGGCCGAGGTTGTCCTCGCACTGGGTGATGCCGGCCTCCACCTGCCGGCGCGGCGCGACGTCCCCGCGGCTGGCCGCCAGCCGCAGCGAGGAGACATAGCCCTCGATCGCGGCCGGCAGCGCGGCCAGCCGGGCGGCGATCCGCGACCACTCCTCGGCGGTGCCGGTCGGCATCAGGTCGAAGACGTCGCGCAGGTTCTGTACGGGGCTGGCGATGTTGTTCAGCTCCGACAGGGTCAGGCCGAGGTCGTACAGGTCGTCGTGCACGGTCAGCCGCTCGGTCATCGCCGCGATCGTCACCTTGTCGGTGTCGTCGGCCGGGACCGCCTCGCGCAGCGCCCGCAGCGTCTGCCGGTCGAGCTCGGCCTGGGCCTGCAGGCCAGCCGGCGACAGGTCGGGCATCAGCTCGTCGAAGCCGGGCGCGCCGATGAAGGTCGCGGTCAGCGGGTCCAGTTCGAGCTGGGCGTCGAGATGGCGTTCGGCCAGGGCATCCACGGCGGTGGGCCGGCGGTCCGGAACTGCGGTCGGACTGTGCTGCGCGGAGTGCGTCATGCCTGAGCAACCTACTGCCCCTGGCCAGTGGCAGCCAGTGGCGGCGGGTGCCCGGCCGGCAGTACGCCCGCCGGATCGGGCACCGGGCGGTCACCCTAGACTTTCTATCCAGAACCCGAGCAGCCGCGCACTCGAGAGGCGATCGATGTCGAAGATCAAGGTGGAAGGTACCGTCGTCGAGCTGGACGGCGACGAGATGACCCGGATCATCTGGCAGTTCATCAAGGACCGGCTGATCCACCCGTACTTAGACGTCAACCTCGAGTACTACGACCTCGGCATCGAGCACCGCGACGCCACCGACGACCAGGTCACCGTCGATGCCGCCGAGGCCATCAAGCGGCACGGGGTCGGCGTCAAGTGCGCCACCATCACCCCGGACGAGGCGCGGGTGGCCGAGTTCGGCCTGAAGAAGATGTGGCGCTCGCCGAACGGGACCATCCGCAACATCCTCGGCGGCGTGATCTTCCGCGAGCCGATCATCATGTCCAACGTGCCGCGGCTCGTGCCCGGTTGGACCAAGCCGATCGTGGTGGGCCGTCACGCCTTCGGCGACCAGTACCGGGCCACCGACTTCCGGTTCCCGGGCGAGGGCAGGCTGACCGTCACCTTCACCCCCGCCGACGGCTCGGCCCCGATCGAGCACGAGGTGTTCCAGGCGCCCGGTGCCGGGGTGGCGCTGGCCATGTACAACCTGGACGAGTCCATCCGGGACTTCGCGCGGGCCTCGATGAACTACGGCCTGCAGCGCAACTACCCGGTGTACCTGTCCACCAAGAACACCATCCTCAAGGCCTACGACGGCCGGTTCAAGGACATCTTCGCCGAGGTCTTCGAGTCGGAGTTCTCCGACAAGTTCGACGCGGCCGGTATCACCTACGAGCACCGGCTGATCGACGACATGGTGGCCGCCTCGCTGAAGTGGGAGGGCGGCTACGTCTGGGCCTGCAAGAACTACGACGGCGACGTGCAGTCCGACACGGTCGCCCAGGGCTTCGGCTCGCTCGGCCTGATGACCTCAGTGCTGATGAGCCCGGACGGCAAGACCGTGGAGGCCGAGGCCGCGCACGGCACGGTGACCCGGCACTACCGCCAGCACCAGCAGGGCAAGCCCACCTCGACCAACCCGATCGCCTCGATCTTCGCCTGGACCCGGGGGCTGGCGCACCGCGGCAAGCTGGACGACACCCCCGAGGTGACGGCCTTCGCCGAGACGCTGGAACGGGTCTGCGTCGAGACCGTCGAGGGCGGCCAGATGACCAAGGACCTGGCGCTGCTGATCTCCAAGGACACCCCGTGGCTGACCACCGAGGACTTCCTGGCCGCGATCGATGACAACCTGAAGAAGGCGATGGCCTAGCTCCTCGGCGGGCGTATCAGCGGCGGATGAGCGAACCGGACCCGGCGGGCAGCGACCTGCTGCTGGCGGTCGACGGGCCGGTTGCCACGCTGAGCATCAACCGGCCGGCCAAGCGCAATGCGCTGACGGTGGCGATGTGGCGGCGGCTGGCCGAGGTCTGCGCGCAGCTGGACGCCGACCCGGCGGTGCGGGTGCTGGTGGTGACCGGCGCCGGGCCGTCCTTCTGCGCCGGGGCCGACATCAGCTCGCTGTCGGAGGACGAGGCGGTGCTGAAGTCGGTGGTGTCGGCCGCCGAGCGGGCGTTGCGGAATCTGCCGATGCCCACCATCGCCCGGATCAGCGGGCACTGCTTCGGCGGCGGAAACCAGATTGCCGTGGCCTGCGACCTGCGGGTGGCCGACACCACCGCCAGCTTCGGGGTGCCGCCGGCCCGGCTCGGGGTGATCTACCCGGTCAGCTCCACCCGCGCGCTGGTCGAGCTGGTCGGCCCGGCGGCGGCCAAGCGACTGATCCTCACCGGGCAGCCGATCGACGCGGCGCAGGCGCTGCGGATCGGCCTGGTGGAGCAGGTGGTGGCGCCGGACGAGCTGGACGCGGCGGTCGCGGAGCTGGTGGCGGCGATCCTGCCGCTGGCACCGATGACCCAGGTCGCCGGCAAGGAGCTGGTCAACCTGATCGCCGACGGCGGGGACGCCGACGCGGCGTTCGAGGAGTGGACCGCGCGCTGGCGGCTGTCCGCCGACGGGGTGGAGGGACCGCGGGCGTTCCTGGCCCGTCGGCCGCCGGTGTTCAGCTGGCGCCGGGAGCCTGCCGCCGGGCCGGAACCGGGCTGAGCCGGTAACCGCACTGAGTTGAGCCGATAGACCGCGCCCGGAACGGCCGGTACGCCGAGCGGTGGCGTGCGCCGGTGAGGCTGCCGGGTCAGCCGAGGGTGCTCACCAGCCGGGACGAGCCGTCCGGGTTGGGTCGTACCTGGATCTGGTCGGCGATCCGGCGCTTCATCTCCTCGACGTGGCTGACCACCCCTACCGCCCGGCCGCCCTCGCGCAGCCCGTCGAGCACCTCCAGCACCTGGTCGAGCACATCGGGGTCGAGGCTGCCGAAGCCCTCGTCGATCAGCAGCGTGCCGAGGTCCACCCCGCCGGACTCGGCCTGCACGATGTCGGCGAGCCCCAGGGCCAGCGAGAGCGAGACGTAGAACGTCTCGCCACCGGACAGCGTGCCGGGATCGCGGGCCTGCCCGGTCTGCAGGTCCAGCACCCGCAACCCCAGGCCGGACCGGGAGTTGCCGGTGCGGGCGGCGGTGTGTTCCAGCTCGTACCGGCCGCCGGAGATCCGGCGCAGCTGGGAGTTCGCGGCCGCGACGATCTCGGTGAACCGGCGCACCAGCACGTAGGTGGTCAGTTCCATCCGGAGCTGGTTGTCGCCGAGGCCGGCCACCAGGTTGCCGATCCGGATGGCCGGCGCGGTGTCGGTGAGCACGGCGGCCGCCCGGCGCACCGCCGCCTCCAGCCGGTCGGCGTGCCGCACCGCCTCGGCCAGCCGGGCCGCTGCCGCGCCGTACTCGCCGGACGCGGCCGCCTCCGCTGCCTCGGCCGAACGGGCCTGCTCGGCCAGCGTGGCCAGGTCGGCCGGCGCGGCGTCCAGCTCGGGATCGGTCAGCTCGGCGGCCGACAGCCGGCCGCTGACCTGGTCCAGCCGCTGCTGGTAGCTCCGGATCGCCTGCCGCAGCCGGGCCAGCTCGGAACTGTCGCGGCGGGCGGCGTCCCAGTCGGCGAGGGCGTCGAAGCCGGCCGCGGCCAGCGCGTCGGAGAACTGCCGGCGGGCTTCGGCCTCGGCGATGGCGGCCAATGCGGCGGCCGAGCCCGCGGCGGCGGCCTGGTCGAGCAGGGTGGCCTGCTCGGTGAGCACCGCCACCCGGTCGGCCACGCTGGCATGGCCGTCGCGGGCCTCGGCGACGAGCACCTCATCCTCGGCTATGCCGGCCGCCAGCGCCTCGCAGCGCTCGGTGAGCCGGGTCTCGGTGAGCTCGGCCTGCTGCACCTGCTCGGTCAGCGCGGCGAGCTGGCCGGTCACCTGCTCCAGTTCCCGGTCCAGGGCCTGCTGCCGGTCGGCTGCCGCCCGGGCCGCTGCCAGCCCGGCCTCGGCCTGGGCGAGCTTGGCCTCGGCCCGCTCCGGGCTGAGCTGGTCGGCCCGGACTCGCAACTCGACCAGCTCGGCTCGCTGCTCGGCCAGCTGGTCGCGGCGGCGCTCCACCTCGGCGGTCAGCTGCCGCAGCTCGTCCTCCGCCGAGTTCACCAGCTCCTGGCTGACGTGGCCCTCGGTGGGCCGGGCCGGCCGGGGGTGCTCGACGGAACCGCACACCACGCATTCCTGCCCGCTCTGCAGCGCCATGCCCAGCTCGCTGGCGATGCTGGCCCGCCAGCTGGTGCGCAGCGCGTCCAGCCGGGCCCGCTGGCTCTCCGCGGCGTCGACCAGTTCCTGGGCCAGTTGCTTGTTCTCCTCCGCCTGCTTCGCCGCCGCCACCGCCTGCCGGGCCGCGAGCACCCGGCCTTCGGCACGGTCCCGCTCGGCGGCGAGTTCGGCCAGCCGGCCTGCGGCCACCGCGGCCTCGGTCCGCTCCGCGGCCAGCTGCTGGTGCCGGGCCGGCAGCTCGGCCAGCCGGGCCGCCGCCTGCCGGCGGGATTCGCCCAGCTCGGCCAGCTGCCGTCGCAGCTGCTCGGAGCTGTCCTGCTGCTCGGCCAGCCGGCGTTCCCGGCGGAGCCCCTCGGCCAGCGTGCCGAGCGTGGTCCGGATGCCGGCGGCCGCCTCCCGCAGGTCGGCCTCCGGCAGCCGGCGCACCGGCGGGGCCAGCCGGGCCCGGGCGGCGGCGGCCTGCTGCTCGGCCTGCTCGTACCGGCCGGCGGCGACCGCCAGCGCCTCGGCAGCCGGCAGCACCTGCACCGCCCGTTCGGCGGCCGCCAGCTCGGCGCAGTCGGCGAGGTGCTGGTCCTCACCGGCCAGCAGGTGCTGCAGCTCGGCCCGCAACCGCTCGCGGACCGCCCGGCGCTCGGCCAGCTCCTCGGCCTGCCGGAGCAGGGCGGCGGCCCGGTCCCGCTCGGCGGCGGCACCGGCCTGCCGGTCGGCGGCGGCCGCCGCGCCGGTCTGTAGCTCGCTGCGCACCCCGGCCAGCAGTTCGGCCACGGCGACGCAGTCGCCGGACTCGCACTGCCCGGCCAGCTGGCCGACCGCGTCCTCGGCGAGGCCGGTGGCACCGGCGAACGCGTGCACCGCCCGGCTCACCGTCGCGGTGGCCGCCGCCCGGCGCTGCTCGGCCGCCCGGCGCCCCTCCACCAGCGCCTCCTGGGTCCGGGCCAGCACCTCGGTGCCGAACAGCCTTTGCAGCAAAGCCCGTTTGTCATTGGTGCTGGCCTGCAGGAAGCTGGCGAACTCGCCCTGCGGCAGCAGCACGGTCTGCACGAACTGGCCGTGGGTCAGCCCGACCGCCCGGGTGATCTCGTCCTCGGTGTCACCGAGGTTGGCCGACAGCAGCACCCCGCCGTCCGGTTCGTCGAGCGAGCCGAGCCGCCAGAGCTTGACGGTCATGTGCACCGGCGTGCTGCCGGTGCCGCGCTTCTTCGGCCGCTGGTGGCTGGGGGTGCGCCGGATCCGGTAGAGCCCGCTCTGGGTCTCGAAGACCAGCTCCACCACCGGCTCGCTGGCCGGCGGCGCGTGCTGGGATTTCAACCGCTCGATGGCGGCCGAGCTCTGCGCCAGCTTGCCGTACAGGGCGAAGCTGATCGCGTCCAGCACGGTGCTCTTGCCGGACCCGTTCGGGCCCTCCAGCAGGAACAGCGCGCTGCCGCCGAACCGGCTGAAGTCGATCTCGACGTCGCCGGCGAACGGGCCGATCGCCCGCATCCGCAACCGGTGCAGCCGCATCAGCCACCACCCGGCCGGGTACCGGCAACAGCAGCCGCCTGATAGGCCTGTTCGAACAGGTCCAGTTCCCGCTCCAGGGCGGCCAGGCCCGTGACGTGCTCGACGAAGTCGGCGCCGAGCTGGCGGGGGCTCGCGGTGGGGGTGGCCAGCGGCGCGCTGGACGCCCCGGCCGGCCGGGCTCCCGCCGGCAGGTGCTGCACCTGCAGGACGTGCGGAAAGCGGGACCGGACCCGCTCCAGCAGCTGGTCCGGCCGGGACCGGTCAGTGACCACCAGCCGGACCCAGTCTTCGGTGTGCCGCTCGTCGGCCAGCAGCTCGGCCAGGGTGCCGGTGAGCTCGGCCATCGCCCGCGGCTGGCGCAGCGGCACCGCGCTGGCCCGCACGCCGGACTCCGGCTCGAGGTCGACCAGCGTGACCGACTTGGTGTGCGCCAGCTCGGAGAAGGAGTACCGCAGCGGCGAGCCGGAGTAGCGCAGCACGGTGCCCGCCGAGCCGCGCGGCTGCTGGGCGCCGTGCAGGTGCCCGAGGGCGACGTAGTCCACCCCGTCGAAGGTGCCGGCCGCGACGCTGTCCACGCCGCCGACCACGATGGAACGCTCGCTCTCGCTGGCCAGCCCGCCCACCACGAAGGCGTGCGCCATCACCACCGACCGGGTACCGGGCGGCCGGCTGGCGAGGTCGTGGCGGACCCGGTCCATCGCGGCGGCCAGCACCGCCTGGTGCGAGCGTTCCAGCGGCTGGTCGCCGGGCGCGAGCACCGTCCGGGCCGCGTCCGGGTCGAGGTAGGGGAACGGGTAGACCGCGACGGGGGAGTCCGCACCGCCGAGCAGCACCGGGGTGCCGACCGAGGCCAGCTCGGTACGCAGCCGCAGCCGCTCGGTGAACAGTTGCGCGCCGAAGCCGAGCCGGATCGCCGAGTCGTGGTTGCCGGCGGTGACGATCACCGTGGCGTGCGCGACCAGCTGGGCCAGCGTGCTCTCGAACAGGGTGACCGCCTCGACCGGCGGCACCGCCCGGTCGTAGACGTCGCCGGCGATCAGAACCGCGTCGACCGGCACGCCGTCCGGCGGCTCGGCCACCAGCCGGCAGATCTGGTCCAGCACGTTCCGCTGGGCGTCGAGCAGGTCGACGCCGTGCAGCGTGCGACCCAGATGCCAGTCGGAGGTGTGCAGGAACCGCATGCGAAAAAGCTACAAGCGGGCTCCGACAGAATCGGTCAGAAGCCGGCCGACGCGCGGGCACCGGCCGGCCGCGGGGCGGAGCAGCCCGGCCCGGCAGTCACCCGCGCACCACCCGCACCCCACCGGGCGGCACCAGCAGCGTCCCCTCGACCGGCGACCCGGTGATCAGCTCGGTGCCGGCCAGCCCGACCGGTACCGGTTCGCCGGTGTGGTTGACGACGAAGGTGTAGCTGGTGGTGCCGGCTCGCCGGCGCACCACCTCCACCCGGGGTGGCAGGCCCGCGACCAGCGGTTCGACGCCGGCCTCGGCCAGCACCCGGGCCAGCACGTCGTCCAGGTGGCGGTCGGCCAGCGTCGTCCCGAGATACCAGGCCGATCCCGGACCGGGACCGACCGGGTTGCGGGTGATCGCCGGCGACCCGGCCACCGGCCCCGCGGCGTAGGCCGCCACCACCTCGGCGCCCTCGGTCCGGCCGAGCTCGGACCAGATCCGGCCGTTGCCGTAGCCGGTCAGGGGCACCGATTCAGCTGTCAGCAACGGGAAGAACTCCTCGATCCGGATGCCCAGCAGCTCGCGCAGCAGCCCCGGATAACCCCCTGTCACAATGTGGTCGGCCGGGTCGACGATGCCGGAGAAGTAGGTCACCAGCACCGTGCCGCCGGCTTCGGCGAAGCCGGCCAGCGCCCGCGCGTGCTCGGCCGACAGCAGGTACAGCTGCGGTACCAGCAGCACCCGGTAGCCGGTGAACGGACCCGAGACGGGCACGAAGTCGCAGCGCACCCCCGACCGCCACAACACCGAGTACAGCTGCCGGGTGCTCGCCATCGGGTCGACGTCGACCGAGGGGTGCGAGTCCAGCCCCGCGGCCCAGCGCGACGGCCAGTCGTGCACGATCGCCACCTCGGCGGGCTCCACGACGCTGCCGGCCAGCTCGCCGAGCCGGCCCAGCACCGCCCCGAGCTCGGTCACCTCGCGCCAGCGCAGCGAGTCGCGCCCGGCGTGCGGCAACAGCGCGGAGTGGAACTTCTCGGCACCGGCCGTCGAGGCGCGCCACTGGAAGAACAGCGCGCCGTCCGAGCCGCGCGCCACGTGCTGCAGTGAGTTGCGCAGCATCTCGCCGGGTGCCTTGGCCCGGTTGCGGGGCTGCCAGTTCACCGCCGAGCTGGAGTGCTCCATCAGCAGCCACGGTTGGCCGCTGGCCAGGCCGCGCACCAGGTCCGCCGACATCGCCAGCTCCTCGGCGGGGTCGGCGTCCGCGGCGATGAGGTAGTGGTCGTTGGAGACCAGGTCCAGCTCCGGTGCCCACCGGAAGTAGTCCAGCGGGGCGAAGAACGACATGAAGTTGGTGGTCACCGGCTGGCGGGAATGGGCTCGCAGGATCGCCGCGTCGGCGCGGAAGCAGTCCAGCAGCTCGTCGGAGGAGAACCGCCGGAAGTCCAGTTGCTGACCGGGATTGACCCAGGTGCCCGACCGGCGCGGCGGCAGGATCTCGGCCCAGTCGGAGTAGCGCTGGGACCAGAAGGCGGTGCCCCAGGCGGCGTTCAGCTCGTCCAGGCTGGCGTAGCGGCGGCGCAGCCAGTCCCGGAACGCCGCCGCCGAGACGTCGCAGTAGCAGTAGGCGTTGTGGCAGCCGTACTCGTTGGAGACGTGCCACAGCACCACCGCCGGGTGCTCGCCGTAGCGCCGGACGACGGCCTCGGTCAGCGCGCCGGCTGCCCGCCGGAAATCCGGGCTGGACGGGCAGAACGCCTGCCGGGAGCCGTAGCTGAGCCGTACTCCGTCCTCGGTGACCGGCAGCGACTGCGGGTAGCGGGAGGAGAACCACGGCGGCGGCGAGGCGGTGGCGTTGGCCAGGTCCACCCGGATGCCGGCCGAATGCAGCAGGTCCAGCACCCGATCCAGCCACCCGAAGTCGAACTCGCCCTCGACCGGTTCCAGCAGCGCCCAGCTGAACACCGCCACAGTGACCAGGTTCACCCCGGCCTCCCGCATCAGCACGACGTCTTCGGCCCACACCGGTTCCGGCCACTGTTCGGGGTTGTAGTCCCCGCCGAAGGCCAGCGCGGGGCGGCCGGTGTCGGTGAGCCGCCCGGTGAACCGCTGCATGCCCGACTCGGGCGTCATGCGGCAGCCACCAGGGGTGTCGGGCCGGGTGCGCTGCCCAGCAGCGCGCGGGTCCGCTCCAGGCCCCACTCGTCCAGGTCCGCGATCCGGTCCGAGGACCCCCGCAGGCCGCCGACCCGGGCGATGCAGTCAGCCAGCGCCTCGCGGTTTTCCACCTCGGGTCGCACGATCAGGCAGTCCGGGTCGTTGACCCAGAACCGTCCGTGCTGCCAGGCCCGGCCCGTGCTGGTCACGATGGCCGACCGCCCGCCCGGCTTGCTGAGGTCGCCGCCCGCCGGCTCGAAGTGCGGCGCGGTGTCCGGGCCGACCCGCATCGCGTCGACCAATCCGACGCTCGGCAGGATCGGCGCGCCGCAGCCGAGCAGGTAGGCATCGCCGAGTGCCTGCCGGATCTCCCGCAGGCCCTGGCGGTAGGCGGCCACCGGCGATAGCTCGGAGTGCCGTTCGCCGTCCAGCGCGCCGGCGAACAGGAAGTCGGCCTTGAAGAAGTCGAACCCCAGGTCGAGGAAGTGCGCGAACACCTCGGCGAGATAGGCCTGGACGCCGGGATGGGTGGTGTCCAGGCCGAAGTTGTCCTGGTTCCAGTTGGAGGTGGCCAGCACCGGCCCGTCCGCGTCGCTGACCAGCCAGTCGGGATGCTCGGCCGCCAGCCGGGACCGGGCGCCGGCCAGGAACGGCGCGATCCAGATGCCGGCGCGCCGGCCGGTGTCGGTGATCCGGGCCACCATCTCGGCGAGGGAGTCGAAGCGGTCGCTGAGGCTGAGCCAGTCGCCGATCTCGCTCTGGTAGCCGTCGTCGAGCTGGATGACCTCGACCGGCAGGTCCAGCTCCGCGATGGCGGCGATGTTCTCGGTCATGTCGGCCTGGGTCACGCCGGTGAAGTAGTGATACCAGGAACACCACAGCGTCGGTGCGGCCCGGGGCGGCGGCACCGACCCGGCGAAGCGGTCGCCGAAGGCGGCCAGCGCGGCAGGGATGCCTGCCTCGGCCGGATGGTCGGTGACCAGCACCTCGCCGTCCGCCCAGACCGCCACCTCGTCGCCGATGTGCCTGGCCGTGATCCGGGGCACCGCGTCGGCGGCGCTGCCGGCGCCGATCACCACGATCCGGCTGCCCGTGCCGGGGTCCAGCGCCAGCAGGCCTTCGCCGCTGAAGTTTCCCGGATCGGGCATCGGGCGGGTGCCGCCGTAACCGCCGCGGTAGTTCAGGGCGCTCGCCGCCCGGGCCGGCTGTTCAGCCACCGAATAGCTCTGCGACGGCGACCAGGACTGCCAGCCCTCCTCGTAGATCCGGGCGTGCCGGGACGACACCTCGAGGGTGAGAACATGCTGCTGGTCCACGGGTCACTCCTCCTCGGCACGGCTCGGTCGAACGGGGGCCTGCTCAGCCCTTGCTCGCACCGAGGGTCAGCCCGGCGATGAACTGCCGTTGCAACAGCAGGTACACCACCAGGGTCGGGATCACCGTGATGGTGGCCCCGGCGGCGATCAGGTTGTAGTTGGACAGGAAATCGCCCTGCAGGTTCTTCACCCCGGTGGTGATCGGCAGCCGGTCCCCGCTCTGGATGAACAGCAGCGGCCAGAAGAAGTCGTTGTAGATCCAGATGACTTCCAGGGTGCCCAGGGCTGCCAGCGCCGGCCGGCACAGCGGGAGCACGATGGCCCAGTACTGGCGCCAGACGCTGGCACCATCCACCAGCGCGGCCTCGGTGAGGTCCTCGGGCAGCGCCTTCATGTAGTTGGACAGCACGAAGGTGCAGAACCCCACCTGGAAGGCGACGTCGACCGCGATCACCCCGTAGTAGGTGTTGAGCAGGCTGCCCGAGTCGCTGATCGAGTACGGCAGCGCGGTGTGCTTGAACATCGTGTAGAGCGGCGCGGCCAGCACCTGTGGGGGCAACAGGTTGCCGGCGGTGAACATGATCAGCAGGGTGACGTTGAACCGCCACCGGAACCGGCTCACCGCGAAGGCCATCATCGAGGCCAGCGCGATGGTCAGCAGCACCGAGGGCACCGTGATGATCAGGGAGTTCACGAAGTACGTCTGCAGCCCGGCCTGCCGCCAGGCGGTGCTGAAGTTCTCGAAGTCGAAACTGCCCCGGACGCTCCAGTAGCCGTGCTCGTCGATGGCCGACTTGGGACGCAGCGAGGTGAACACCGTCCACAGCAGCGGGACCAGCCACAGCACCGACATGGCGATCAGGAACAGGTGGGTGCCGTAGTGCCGCCGGCCGGGATGCTGGGAACGGATCGGGTCGGCCGTGGTCAGGGACGGCGCGCTCACTGGTCGACCTTCCGGAACGTCCGGATCAGGTAGAACACGATCGGGACCAGCGAGATCAGCAGCAGCAGGACGGCCAGGGCGGAACCGACACCGATGACCTGGCCCTCGCCGACCAGGTTCTGGATCACCAGGGCGCTGATCAGCTCCAGGCCGTTGGTGCCGCGGTTGATCACGTAGACGATGTCGAAGGCACGCAGCGCCTCGATGATCGTGATCACCACGACCACGATGTTGATGGGGCGCATCGCCGGGAACACCACCCGGAAGAACGCCTGGGACGCCGAGGCGCCGTCGATGGCGGCCGCCTCCTTCAGCGACGGGTCGATGCCCTTGAGCCCGGCCAGGTACAGCACCATGATGTAGCCGGCATGCCGCCAGGTCGCGGCCACCAGCGCGGCCCACAGGTTGACGCTGGAGTCGCCGAACCAGTCCACCGCGTGCGAGGTCCCCGCCGTTCCCAGCAGGTTGTTCACCAGGCCGTCGTCGCGCTGGTACATCAGCTGCCAGATGATCCCGATCAGCACCAGCGACAGCATCACCGGGGTGAAGAAGATGCTCTGGTAGATCCGGCTGCCGCGGATGCGCTGGTCCAGCAGCACGGCCAGCAGCAGCCCGAGCGGGGTGGCGACCACCCCGAGGAACAGCAACCAGATGATGTTGTGCTGCACCGCGGGCCAGAACGGCGGGTAGTCCTGCGTGACGTAGGTGTAGTTGGTCAGCCCGGCGGAGCGGATGTCGGACAGCGACAGGCCGTTCCACCGGGTGAAGGACAGCCCCACCGACAGCAGCGTCGGGATCCAGATCAGCAGCGCTTGCAGCAGGGTCGGCACCGCGACCATGGTGGCGAGCACCCACTTGTCGGCACCGGACAGCCGGCGGACCCGGCGGGCGCCCCGGGCCACCGCCGGGGCCGGTGGCTGGTCCGGCCGGGCCGGTGCGGCGACCAGCGGCAGGTCGGTCATGGCTACTGCGCCGCGTACAGCTGCTTGGCCTGGGTCTCCAGGCCACGGGTGTCGATGCTGCCGCTCTTGAGGAAACCCTGCAGGGCCGGCAGCACGACGTTGTTGGCCATCGCGGGCAGCGCGTCCCGGTCGAGGAACTGGCTGATGTGCTTGGCGTCGGCGATCGCCTTGGCGCACTTGGAGTTCAGCGGGCTGAACTTCGAGGTGTCGGCGCCCTTGGCGGTCTGCAGGTTCGAGGTGTCGACGGAGGCGTAGGCGTCCTGACCCTCGGCGGTGCCCATGAAGGCCAGCAGGTCCTTGGCGGCCTGGTTGTTGGCGGCCTTCTTGGTGAGCATCAGGCCGTCGATCGGTGCCTCGATGGAGTCCTTGCCCTCCACCGCGATGCTGGGGAACGGGAAGAAGTCGATGTCGTCCAGGACCGCCTTGTCGGTGAACTGCTGGGTGACGAACGAGCCCAGCAGGTACATGCCGGTCTTCTTCCTGCCGAGCGCGGTGGCCGCCTCCTGCCAGGTCGCGCCGAGGGCAGCCGGGTCCTGGTAGGGCAGCAGCGCCTTCCAGTTGTCGAAGACGTCCTTGACCTTCTGCTGGTCCCAGGATTCCTTGTGGGCGCACAGGTCGACGTGGAACTGGTAGCCGTTGGTGCGCATGTTGATGTAGTCGAAGGTGCCCATCGCCGGCCAGCCGTCCTTGTCGGCGAAGCCGATCGGGATCAGGCCGTCCTTCTTCATCCGGGCGCACAGGGCCGTGAGATCGTCGAAGGTGTCGGGGACGGAGTAGCCCTTGGCCTGCCAGACGCTCTTGCGGTAGAAGAAACCCCACGGATAGTTGTAGTTCGGCACGAAGTACTTCTTGCCGTCGTCCCCGGTCGAGGCCTGGGCGAGGGCATCGGAGAAGTTGCCGCCGATCTTTTCCCAGACGTCGTCGATCGGCGCGGCCAGCCCCTTGCCGGCGTAGAACCGCATCCGGTAGCCGGCGAACCAGGTGAAGACGTCGTCCGGGCTGCCGTTGAGGTAGGAGTTGATGTTGTTCTGGAAGTCGTTGTGCGGAACGGTGTTGACCTTCACCGTGTCGCCCGACTGCTTGCTGAACGCGTCGAAGACCGCCTGGTAGGCCCGCTTGGGGACGTCGTCGGAGCTGCCGGAGCCGACCGAGACGGTCTTGGACCCCGAGCCACCGCCGGAGGACGGTTTGCTGCCCCCGGTGCAGGCCGCCAGCAGAGGGCCGATCGCGATGCCGGCGGTGCCGAGTCCGAGCCCCTTGAGCAACGTTCGCCGGGTCGGGCCTGCCTCGTCGGGGCCGGATGTGGACAGGGGCGGGGTCGGCACCATGGCTTCCTCCTGGTCGAGGGCGTGCGGGCTGACCTGTGGCCCAGCTCACACTGGTACCCGTCATTCAGCGGAACCGAGCGCCGGCTGTCAAGCCCACCGTGGCAGGGCAACGGCAAACTTGTTCAGGGTGCGCCGGTTTCGAGACGTCCGGCGGCGGGGTCTCAGCCCAGCCGGTGGACGCCGGCCGCCGCCGTCACCGGAAAGCCCACCGGTTCGGCGTACCCGCGGCCGGCGAAGGCCGCCTGTACCGCCAGCGCGCCGGCCCGGGCCTGGGCCGGTTCCATCAGCGCGATCACGCACCCGCCGAAGCCGCCGCCGGTCATCCGGGCGCCGGCGGCGCCGAAGGCGAGCAGCACCTCCACCGCCAGGTCGACCTCGGGGACGGTGATCTCGAAGTCGTCGCGCATGCTCTCGTGCGAGGCGGTCAGCAACGGCCCGATCCGGCGGAGCTGGCCGGTCCGCAGCAGGTCGGCGCAGGCCAGCGTCCGGTCGTTCTCGGTGATCACGTGCCGGGCCCGCTTGCGCAGCGTCTCGTCCGGCAGCCGGTCCAGCGCCTCGGGCAGCCCCTCCAGGTCCACGTCGCGCAGCGCCGGCACCCCGAGCAGCCGGGCCGCCTCCTCGCAGGCCGCCCGGCGCTCGCCGTAGGAACCGTCGGTGAGCTGGTGCGGCGCCCGGGTGTCGATCACCAGCAGGCTCAGCCCGGCGGCGTCCAGGTCGAAGGGCACCGGCTCGACGGCCAGCGTGCGCATGTCGCACAGCAGCACCCGGTCGCGCTCGGCGAAGACCGAGGCGAGCTGGTCCATGCCGCCGGTCGGGGCGCCGACGAAGTCGTTCTCGGCCTGCCGGGCCAGCGCCACCAGCTCCGACCGGTCCAGGCCCAGCGCGAGCTGGTCGTCCAGGGCCGCGGCCACCGAGCACTCCAGTGCGGCCGAGGAGGACAGCCCCGCCCCGAGCGGCACGTCGCCGTCCAGGCTGATCGACAGCCCCGGCAGCCGGTGGCCGCGCTCGGCGATCGCCCAGGCCACCCCGGCGGCGTAGCCGGCCCAGGCGTCCGCACCGGTCAGCCTGCCTGGCCGCAGCTCGGCCAGCGCGATCTCGACCGGCGCCTCCTGCTGGGCCGAGACCACTTCCAGCACCGGCTCCGACAGCGGCGAGACGGTGGCGGTGCAGCCGTACGGAATGGCCAGCGGCAGGCAGAAACCGTCGTTGTAGTCGGTGTGCTCGCCGATCAGGTTCACCCGGCCGGGCGCCCGCCAGCTGGACTCGACCGGCATCGGCGGCATCGGCGGGCTAGCCATCGGGCTGCCCGGAGAAGAACTCCCAGGCGTCGGCGACCATCTCGTCCAGGCCCCGGGTCGGCCGCCAGCCCAGCTCGGCGGCTGCCCTGGCGTTGGAGGCGATCAGCACCGCCGGGTCGCCGGGACGGTTCGCCGCGTCCACCGCCGGTGTCGGGCGTCCGGTGATCCGTCGGACAGAAGCAATTACCTCGCGCACCGACGAGCCCGATCCCGAGCCGAGGTTGCAGATCAGGTGCTCGCCGGCTGGCTCGCCGTGCGCCCGGTCCAGCGCCCGCAGGTGGGCGTCGGCCAGGTCGAGCACGTGGATGTAGTCGCGGACGGCGGTGCCGTCCGGGGTCGGGTAGCGCACGCCGTTGACCTGCAGCTCCGGTCGCCGGCCGGCCGCCACCTGCAGCGCGATCGGGATCAGGTGGGTCTCGCGGGCGTGCCGCTCGCCGAGCGAGCCCTGCGCGGTGATCCGGGCACCGGCGACGTTGAAGTAGCGCAGGCTGACCGCGGAGAACCCGTACGCCTGCGCGTAGCTGGTGAGCAGGTGGTCCACCGCGAGCTTGCTGGCGCCGTAGGGGTTGGTGGGCCGGGTGGGGGCGGACTCCGGGATCGGTACCGCCTCGGGCTCGCCGTAGGTGGCGGCGGTGGAGGAGAAGACGATGGTGCGCGGGCCGTGCCGGCGCATCGACTCCAGCAGCGCCAGGCTGCCCACGGTGTTGTTCTGCCAGTACAGCTCCGGCGCGACCACCGACTCGGGCACCAGGGACTTGGCCGCGAAGTGCAGCACCGCCTCGAAGCCGCCGGAGGCCAGCACCGGGCCGGCCTCGGTCACGCCGGCCCGCACGAACTCCGCCCCGGCCGGCACCGCGTCGGCATGTCCGGTGGACAGGTCGTCGAGCACCGTGACCTGGTGGCCGGCGCCGAGCAGCTCGGCGGCGACCACGCTTCCGATGTAGCCGGCCCCGCCGGTCACGAGTACGCGCATGGTGGCGGCGGTGGGTCTCCGTCCTGGAGTTCGCAGGCGGCAGGTCTCCTACGTCCGAGCCGTCCCGGCATTCGACCCTACACTCGGTGCAAACGCCGGGCGAGACACCAAGCAGCTCGCCGGAGGAGACAGCCGAGGAGCGGGACGGCCATGAACGGCACCGTGCTCAATGTCTGCATCGTGCTGGCACTGATCATGGTCGAAGGCCTGTTCGTGGGGGCCGAGATCGCGCTGGTGTCGCTGCGCGAGGGGCAGGCCCGGGCGATGGCCGAGTCCCGCGGCCGGCGCGGCCAGGCGGTGGCCCGGCTGCTGGCCGACCCGAACCGGTTCCTGGCCGCCGTGCAGATCGGCGTCACCTCGACCGCGCTGCTGTCGTCGGCCTTCGGCGCGGTGACGCTGTCGGAGTCGGCCAAGGACGCGCTGGTCCGGCACGGGGTGGGCGACACGCTGGCCGGGGTGATCGGGATCGTCGGGGTCACCCTGCTGATCTCGTTCGTCACCCTGATTGTCGGCGAGCTGGCGCCCAAGCGGCTCGGCCTGCAGCGGCCCGAGGGCGCCGCGTTGCTGTTCGGACCCACCCTGGACCGGATCGCGAGGCTGTTCCGGCCGCTGATCTGGCTGCTGTCGAGGTCCACCGACCTGGTGGTCCGGGTGCTGGGCGGCGATCCGCATGCCGGCCGCGACAGCATCAGTGAGGAGGAGCTGCGCGGGCTGGTGGCCGCCCACGAGTCGCTGACCACCGACGAGCGGCGGCTGATCGACGACGTCTTCGCCGCCGGCGAGCGCTCGGTCAGCGAGGTGATGATCTCGCGCACCGAGGTGGTCTTCCTGGAGGCCGGCCTGACCGTCAGCCGGGCCGTCAAGCAGGCCGGCGAGTCACCGCACTCCCGCTACCCGGTGATCGGGCAGAGCAGCGACGACGTGCTCGGCTTCGTCCACATCCGGGACCTGATCATGGGTGCCCCGGGGGTGGACATCTCGGCCGACCGGTCGCTGGTGGTCGGCGACATGGTGCGCGAGGTCAAGGTGCTGCCCGGTTCGAAGAAGGTGCTGTCCGCGCTCAGCGAGATGCGCCGGGAGGGCCACCACCTGGCGATCGTGGTCGACGAGTACGGCGGCACCGACGGCATCGTGACGCTGGAGGACCTGATCGAGGAGATCATCGGCGACATCCGAGACGAGTACGACTCCGAGGAGTCGGCGTCCCGCCGGCTGACCGGGGGCATCGTCGAGGTGGACGGCCGGTGCAACCTCGACGAGTTCGCTGAGTACGCCGGCTTCGAACTGCCGGACGGTCCGTACGAGACGGCCGGCGGCTTCCTGATGGCCCGGCTCGGCAAGCTGCCCCAGGTCGGCGACCGGGTCGAGATCTCCGGACACGTGGTCGAGGTGCTCGAGATCGAGGGCCGGCGGGCCTCTCGGCTGCGGGTCCAGCCGTTGCCCGAGCCCGAGAACGCCGCGGTGGCAACCGGCTGAGCGGAGGGCTTCCGGCTGACCGGGGTGGCTGCCGTTGAGCGGTGGCAGCGGGGCTGAGCTGTGCGCCAGCTGTAAATGTGCCGGTTCCCGAAGTTTCTCGCCCCAGATCTGGTGATGCGGAGGTGGCCGGCCGATGATAGGAACGGTTAGGCTGAGCCAGCAGCGCCGTTAATGCCCGTATTGAGGAAATTTTTCTGTGTTCCAGCCGCGATACGCTCCCCGCCGGGCGCGTCTGACCCTGCCCGTCACCCGCACCGTCACCAGCGCGGCCGTGCTGGCTGCCCTCGCCCTGGTCTGCGGACCGGCGCTGGAGCAGACCGGGGAGCCGGCCGCGGCGGCCGCGGCAGGCGTCCGGACCGCCGGCCCGGCCGGCAGCAGCAGCGTCGCGGCCACCGAGCCCGCCACCAGCTGGGACGGCGTGCTGGCTATCCGGCCGTCCCGGATCGTCAAGGCGCCGGCCGCCGGCACCGCCGACGTGGCGCTGGTCGAGGCGGCCCCGGCCGGCCCGCCCGGTGAGGTCGGGGCGCTCGGCATCCCGCTGATGGTGCTGCGCGCCTACCACCTGGCCGCCGACCAGCTCGGCGTGGAGCAGCCGTCCTGCAAGCTGCCCTGGTGGCTGCTGGCCGGCATCGGGCACACCGAGTCCGGGCACGCCGAATCCGGCCGGCTGACCGCCGACGGCACCACCCGCGGCAAGATCCTGGGACCGCGGCTGAACGGCGGCATCCCCGGCGACGCGATCATCACCGACACCGACCACGGCAGCATGGACGGCGATACGGTCTATGACCGGGCGGTCGGCCCGATGCAGTTCATCCCCTCCACCTGGGTGCACTGGAAGGCCGACGGCAACGCCGACGGCAAGTCCGACCCCAGCAACATCTTCGACGCCACCCTGGCCGCTGGCCGCTACCTGTGCGCCGACGGCCGGGACCTGTCCACCGAGGCGGGCCTGCAGGCGGCGGTGCTCAGCTACAACCACTCGGCGCCCTACCTGGCGACCGTGCTGGCCTGGGGCGAGGCCTACCGCGACGGCGCTTCGGCGGTGCCGGACAGCCCGCTGCCGGTGGTCAGCGACGTGACCAAGGTGCGGCCGCCGCGCTCGGCCCGGCCGCCCAAGCACGCCAGCTTGCCCAGCACCTCGCCGAGCGGCACGCCGAGCTCGCAGGCGCCGTCCTCGCATCCCGGCCCGTCGGAGTCGGCCAGTGCGTCGGAGAGCTCCTCGGCCAGCAGCAGTGCCACCGCGACGGCCAGCCCGAGCTGCTCGCCGACCAGCCCGGCGCCGACCGACTCGGCGTCCAGCAGCGTCGTGGTGCAGCCGGCGACCGGCCAGGCACACACCCCCGGCACCGCCACCAGCAGCCCCACCGGCTCGGCCACCGCCGACGGATCGCTGGCCGGCAGCGGATCAGCCAGCAGCTCGGCCACCGGTGACGGCTCGCCCACCGCGACGCCGAGCGGCACGGTCAGCACCAGCCGGCCGCAGTCGGCCACCGCCCAGGCGGTCACCGGCCAGTCCACTCCGGAGGAGTCCAGCTCGGCAAGCTCGAGCGCCCCGGCCAGCTGCGCCCCGTGACCCGGGGCACCCCGGCCGAGCGCCGGGTAGCGCCGCCGCCGTGACCCAAGGCGCTGGCCGAGCACCGGCCGGCGCCGCCGAAGTGGAATGATTCCCTTTCGTGAGCAACAAACCTCGGGTGCTGTCCGGAATCCAGCCGACCGGTGAGTCCATGCAGCTGGGCAACTACCTCGGCGCCGTGCAGAACTGGGTGCAGATGCAGGACGGCTACGACGCCTACTACTGCGTGGTGGACCTGCACGCGATCACCCTGGAGCCGCCGGAGCCCGAGGCGCTGCGGCAGCGGACCCGGATCGTGGCCGCCCAGTTGCTGGCCGCGGGCCTGGACCCGGACCGGTGCGCGCTGTTCGTCCAGTCCCACCTTCCCGAGCATCCGCAGCTGTCCTGGGTGCTGGAGTGCCTGACCGGCTTCGGCGAGGCCAGCCGGATGACCCAGTTCAAGGACAAGTCGACCCGGGCCGGCGCCGACCGGCAGGGGGTGGGGCTGTTCACCTACCCGATCCTGCAGGCCGCCGACATCCTGCTCTACCAGGCTGACCAGGTGCCGATCGGCGAGGACCAGCGCCAGCACCTGGAGCTGACCCGCAACCTCGCCCAGCGGTTCAACGCCCGCTACGGCGATACCTTCGTGGTGCCCGAGGCCTTCATCCCGAAGGCCGCGGCCAAGATCCTGGACCTGCAGGACCCGACCGCGAAGATGTCGAAGTCCCGGCCGGACGCCGGCACCATCTACCTGTCCGACCCGGCGTCGGTGATCACCCGCAAGATCAAGCGGGCGGTCACCGACACCGACGGCGAGGTCCGCTACGACCCCGAGGGCAAGCCCGGGCTGTCCAACCTGCTGGCCATCCACGCCGCGCTCACCGGCGCCAGCGTCGAGGCGGTGGCCAAGGAGTTCAGCGGCCAGGGCTACGGGGCGCTCAAGGGCGCGGTGGCCGAGGCGGTGGTCGCCTTCGCCGAGCCGTTCGCCGCCCGCAGCCAGGAGCTGCTGGACGACCCGGCCGAGCTGGACCGGATCCTGGCCCGGGGCGCCGAACGGGCCCGGGCGGTCGCATCGGTCACGGTGGCCGACGCCTACGCCAAGGTCGGCTTCCTGCCGGCTGCCGTAGGCTGAGTCCCCAAATGGGAAGCCCACTGACGGTAGGGGTCGCGCTGGCGATACCGGATCCGCACGCCGCCGTGCTGGCCGGCTGGCGCCGCCGCATCGGTGACCCCGAGGCAGGCAAGATCCCGCCGCACGTGACCCTGCTGCCGCCGACCGAGATCGACGCCGACCAGTTCGACGTGGTGGACAAGCACCTGCTCGAGGCGTCGGCCACGGTGCTGCCGTTCACCATGAAGCTGTCCGGCACCGGCTCGTTCCGGCCGCTGTCGCAGGTGGTCTTCGTCCAGGTCGCCGCCGGGGGTGCCCAGTGCAAGCTGCTCGAGCAGGCGGTGCGCCGTGACCCGATCGTGCGCGAGCTGGAGTTTCCCTACCACCCGCACGTGACGGTGGGCCACGACGTCGCCGACGAGCACCTGGACCGGGCGTACGAGGGGCTGCGCGACTTCGTCGCCCAGTTCCGGGTCGAGGCGTTCACCCTGTACGCCCAGGACTCCGACGGCAGCTGGCACCCGCACCGCGAGTACCCGCTGACCGGCTTCTAGCGCCATGTCGGCCCCGGCCAAGGCAGGACGGTTGCGGGCCGCCGTCAGCCGGCGCTGGCAGGCGATCCAGCAGTCCCGGCCGGGCATCGCCCACCTGGTGGCCGGCTACCGGCACTACCAGGCCAACCACGGCAACGACCTGGCCGCCGCCATCACCTACTTCAGCTTCCTGTCGCTGTTCCCGCTGGTGCTGCTCGGGGTGTCGGTCACCGCGTTCGTGCTGGCGTCCCGGTCGGACCTGCAGGACCGGCTGTTCGGCAACATCGCCGCGAACCTGCCGGGCGGTTTCGGCGAGACGGTGCAGCAGGCGATCCAGGTCGCCATCGACAAGCGGGCCGGGGTGGGCGTGCTGGGCCTGGCTGGCGTGGTGCTGGCGGGTCTCGGCTGGATCTCCAACCTGCGCACCGCGGTCGACACGGTGTGGGGGCTGCCGGTCCGCAAGCGCTCGTTCCTGGCCGGCAAGGCGGCCGACGCCCTGGTGCTGGTCGGGCTCGGCATCGGCGTGGTGATCTCGGTCGGGCTCACGGCCGGCGGCACCGCGGCCAGCGGCCTGGTGCTGCGTGCCCTCGGGCTGCAGGACGTGACCGGTGCCGGCACGCTGACCTGGCTGCTGGGGATCCTGCTCGGCATCGCCGGCAGCATGATGGTCTTCGGCTGGGTGATGATCCGGCTGCCCGGCGTCCGGGTGCCCCGCCAGGTCGCCGTCCGGGTCAGCCTGCTGGCCGCGGTGGGCTTCGAGGTGTTGAAGCTGGTCGGGACCTTCTACATCGCCCGGACCGCCAGCTCGCCGGCGGCGGCCGCGATCGGCCCGGTGGTGGGCGTGCTGGTCTGGATCTACCTGGTGTCGCGTTACCTGCTGTTCTGCGTGGCCTGGGCGGCGACCGCCGGTCCGGCGGGCCCGGTGGCGGCCAGTACCGCCGCGCTGCTGGCCGACCGCGCGGACCAGCCCGTTCCGGACCGCCGGCCCTCGTCCGGGATCTCCCCGGCGGCGGTGGCGGCCGGCCTGCTCAGCGCGGGGGCCGCCCTGGGCGCCGGATCGCTCGCCGCCCTGCAGCGGTGGCGTTCGCGAGCCACAGCGCGCCGGCGATCAGCGCGCTGATCGGCAGCAGCGCGTCGAGCGACCAGCGCAGCCCGCTGTGCGGCCGGGCCAGCTGGGCCAGCACCTTCAGGTCAGAGGCCGCGGCCGGTGGCTCGCCGGCGGCCAGCGGTTCACCGGCAGTTGCCGGCTGGCCGGCCGGGACGGGCCCGGCCAGCATGCCCACCGGCTGCACGTCGGGCGCGAGCGCGTAGCCCCAGTCCAGCAAGGCCCCGGCCTGCTGGTACTGGTCCGCCGGTTGCCGCTCGTCGCGCAGCAGCACCACGCCCAGCCGGCGGCCGTGCCGGCTGGCGGCGGCCAGGTAGGTGTGCCGGGCGGCGTCGGTGTAGCCGGACTTGACCACCAGGGCGCCGGGCACCGAGGTGAGGAAGTTCAGCGACTGGTTGTCGAACTGGTACGGGCCCACCCGGCCGTACCGGCTGGCCCGCGGCGGGAAGGCGGCGCTGGGCAGCCGGTCGTAGGCGACCAGCCGGGGCTGGTTGACGAACGCCCGCAGCACCAGCGCCATGTCGTAGGCCGAGGTCAGCTGCTGCCAGCCGTCCAGGCCGGACGGGGTCTGCACCACGGTGTCGTAGGCGCCCAGCCGGGCGGCCTCGGCGTTCATCCCGGCCACCGTGCGGGCCACCCCGCCGCTGGCCTCGGACAGCGCGATGGCCGCGTCGTTGGCCGAGATCAGGAAGAGCGCGGCGAACAGCTGGTCCACCGAGTACCGCGCCCCGGCCAGCAACCCGATCGCCGAGCCCTCGGCGGTGGCTGCCGCCGGCGAGACCGTCACCACCCGCCGGCCGGGCAGCTGCGGTGCAATGCTGAGCGCGGTGAGCACCTTGAGGATGCTGGCCGGCTGGTACCTGCCGTGCGGGTCGCGGGCGGCCAGCACCGCCCCGGAGTCCAGGTCGACGAGGATCCAGCCGTGCGCCCGGATGCCGCGGGGCAGCTTCGGCGCGCCGGGCGGGGCGACCAGGCCCCGGCTGGCCAGGTGCTCACCGCCGGGTACCGCGCCGTCCGGCGACCAGCCGCCGGCCGGCGGATGCGGGTCCGGAGCGCTGGGGGAGCGACCGGCCGAGGTGGGCCTCGGGGCGCTCGGCGAGGCGACCGGCGTAGCGCTCGACGTGCCCGGCAGGCAGCTCAGCCAGACGACGGTCGCGAGCGCCAGCCCGGCCGCCCGGCGGCGCTGCACCAGCCCCCGCACCGGCTGTGTCTGCACCGGCACAGGCTAACCGGCCTGGCCCGGCCCCGGTCAACGCCGGGCCGGGCCCGTCGTCCGGCGGCGGCCGGTCGGGATAATGGCGGCATGCGGCTGACCAGGCGGACATCGGGGTTCCTGATCGGCTTCGGCGTCTGGTCCTGGATCATCTGGCCGACGTTCCTGAAGAACATCTGGGCCGACGACCGGTCCTGGCGGCACGGGCCAACCGGCTTCTTCACCGTGCACCTGCTGCTGACCGCGGTGTCGCTGGCACTGGGCACCGCCATCGGCTGGCTCGGCGTCCTGGGCTGGCGGGCTGCCAAGGCCAGCGCCGCCCGGCAGGTCGCCGGGCACTCCTAGAAGGGACTCGGGCCGGATGGCCGACTTCGTCGCAGCGATCGACCAGGGCACCACCAGCACCCGGTGCATGATCTTCGACCACGGTGGCACCGAGCGGGCCCGGCACCAGCTCGAGCACGCCCAGATCCTGCCCCGGCCCGGCTGGGTGGAGCACGACCCGGTCGAGATCTGGCAGCGCAGCAGGGACGTCCTCGACGCCGCGCTGACCGGTGCCGGGCTCGGCGCGGGCGACATCGCGGCGCTGGGCATCACCAACCAGCGCGAGACCGCGGTGGTGTGGAACCGCCGCACCGGGCGGCCGTACTACAACGCCATCGTCTGGCAGGACACCCGCACCGACCGGATCGCCGCCACGCTGGACCGCGACGGCCGGGGCGAGGTGATCCGGGCCCGGACCGGCCTGCCGCCGGCCACCTACTTCTCGGCCGCCAAGGTGCAGTGGATCCTCGAGCACGTCGACGGGGTGCGCGCGGCGGCCGAGGCCGGCGAGGCGGTGTTCGGCACCGTCGACAGCTGGCTGCTGTGGAACCTGACCGGCGGCGCGCTCGTCACCGACGTCACCAACGCCAGCCGGACGATGCTGATGGACCTGGACAGCCTCGACTGGGACGCCGAGCTGCTGTCCTTCTTCGGCATCCCGGCCACCATGCTGCCCGAGATCCGCCCGTCGGCCGATCCCGCCGGCTACGGCGAGGTGGCGCTGGCGGGCCCGGCGGCCGGGGTCGCGCTGACCGGCGCGCTCGGCGACCAGCAGGCCGCCACCGTCGGGCAGGTGTGCTTCGCGCCCGGGGAGGCCAAGAACACCTACGGCACCGGCAACTTCCTGCTGCTCAACACCGGCACCGAGCGGGTGAGGAGCGAGCACGGCCTGCTCACCACGGTGTGCTACCAGTTCGGCGGCGACCGCCCGGTGTACGCGCTGGAGGGCTCGATCGCGGTGACCGGCTCGGCGGTACAGTGGCTGCGCGACCAGCTCGGCATCATCTCCTCGGCGGCCGAGGTCGAGTCGCTGGCGGCGCGGGTGGACGACACTGGCGGGGCGTACTTCGTCCCCGCCTTCTCCGGATTGTTCGCCCCGTACTGGCGATCCGACGCCCGCGGCGCGGTGGTGGGGCTGTCGCGCTACTCCACCGGCGCCCACCTGGCCCGAGCTACCCTGGAAGCGATCTGCTACCAGAGCCGCGACGTCATCGAGGCGATGGCTGCCGATTCCGGGGTGAACCTGGACGTGCTGAGGGTGGACGGCGGCGTGACCGCCAACAGCCTGTGCATGCAATTGCAGGCCGACATCCTCGGGGTGCCGGTCAGCCGCCCGGTGGTCGCCGAGACCACCGCGCTGGGCGCTGCGTACGCGGCGGGACTTGCGGTCGGATTCTGGAAGGACACCGATGAACTCAGGGCGAACTGGAACGAGGCCGAGCGCTGGTCGCCGGCCTGGAGCGACCAGCAGCGCCAGGAGGGCTACGCCGGCTGGCGCAAGGCGATCGAGCGCACCCTGGACTGGGTGGACCTGGGCTGAGCCCGCTCTCCCGGCGCCGACCGGCAGCGGCCGATGACCTTCCGGGCCCTGTCGCCGGCCGCCCGCAGCGCCGCCCTGACCGCCATGCGGACGGCACCCGAGCTGGACGTGCTGATCGTCGGCGGTGGCGTGGTGGGCGCCGGCGCGGCGCTGGACGCGGTGACCCGGGGGCTGTCCACGGCCATCGTGGAGGCCCGGGACTGGGCCAGCGGCACCTCCAGCCGGTCCAGCAAGCTGGTGCACGGCGGGCTGCGCTACCTGGAGATGCTCGACTTCGGCCTGGTCCGCGAGGCGCTGCACGAGCGCGGGCTGCTGATCCAGCACATCGCGCCGCACCTGATCCGTCCGGTGCCGTTCCTGTACCCGCTGACCCACCGGCTGTGGGAACGTCCCTACGTCGGGGCCGGCGTGCTGCTCTACGACACCCTGGGCACCGCTGCCGGCAGCGCCCGCGGGCTGCCGCACCACCGGCACCTGAGCCGGCGCCGGGCGTTGCGGGAGGCGCCATGCCTGGCGCCGGACTCGCTCACCGGTGCCGTGCAGTACTGGGACGCCCAGGTCGACGACGCCCGGCACACCATGATGGTGGTGCGCACCGCGGTGTCCTTCGGCGCGCTGGCGGCCAACCGCACCCGGGTAGTGGGCTTCCGCCGCGAGGCCGGCCGGGTGACCGGCGCCCGGCTGGTGGACCTGGAGACCGGCACCCGGTTCGAGGTGCGGGCCAAGCAGGTCATCAACGCCACCGGGGTCTGGACCGACGAGACCCAGGCGCTGGCCGACGCCCGGGGCCAGTTCCACGTCCGGGCGTCGAAGGGGGTGCACCTGGTGGTGCCGCGGGACCGGCTGCAGTCGGCCACCGGCATCATCCTGCGCACCGAGACCAGCGTGCTGTTCGTGATCCCGTGGGGCCGGCACTGGATCATCGGCACCACCGACACCGACTGGAACCTGGACCTGGCGCACCCGGCGGCCAGCGCCCGCGACATCGACTACCTGCTCGAGCAGGTGAACACGGTGCTGTCCGCGCCGCTGGGCCGCGACGACGTGGAGGGCGTCTACGCCGGGCTCCGGCCGCTGCTGTCGGGGGAGTCCGAGCTGACCTCGAAGCTGTCCCGCGAGCACGTGGTGGGACATCCGGTGCCGGGGCTGGTGGTGGTGGCCGGCGGCAAGTACACCACCTACCGGGTGATGGCCCGGGACGCGGTGGACGAGGCGGCCCGGGGGATGGACGCACCGGTGCCGGACTCGGTCACCGAGCGGATCCCGCTGGTCGGGGCGGAGGGCTGGCAGGGGGTGCGCAACCAGCGCCACCAGCTGGCCGCCCGGTCCGGACTGCACCTGGTCCGCATCGACCACCTGCTGGCCCGCTACGGCAGCCTGGTGCACGAGGTGCTGGACCTGATCGCCGCGGACCCGTCGCTGGCCGAGCCGCTGCCCGGAGCCGACGACTACCTGCGGGCCGAGGCGGTGTACGCGGTGACGCACGAGGGCGCCCGGCACCTGGACGACGTGCTGGCCCGGCGCACCCGGACCTCGATCGAGGCGTGGGACCGGGGCGTGGCCGCGGCACCGGTGGTGGCCTCGCTGATGGCGCCGGTGCTGGGCTGGGACTCCGCGCACACCGCGACCGAGGTGGAGCACTACCTGGCCCGGGTGGCCGCCGAGCGCGAGTCCCAGGAGCAACCGGACGACGCCACCGCCGACGCCGCCCGGCTCGGCGCCGCCGACATCGTCCCGCTCCGCTGACCTCCGCCGCTCCCTGCTCCCCGCCTTCTTTCCGCCGTTACTCCCGCCGCTGATCCGGTTCCCGCCGAACTGTCATAACGATCGATCGCTATAGCGTTCGAATTTTCTGACAGTCGGTACGAGGCCGTCCACAATCGTCGATTGACTACGCCGGAAAGTAGGTGGGCCGGCGAGACTCGCTGAGTGTCCACCAAGGCAGCTCAGCGCGCGGAACGAGCGCGCACGATTGGCCGGCGCGTGATGTCGCCGGCCGAGCTCACATTGCTGGGCGTCAGCCGATCCCAGTTGGCGGCAAACCTTGCCGCCAACCGATGGCAACGATGTGGCCGTGCGGTAGTACTCCATTCCGGCCAGCTCACCCAGCACGAGCGCTGGCATGCGGCACTGATCAATTGCGGCCCGCGGAGTGTGCTGACCGCCTTCACCGCCGCCGAACTCGCAGGTTTGCGTGGTTGGGAACGCCCGGTGATCCATGTACTCGGCCCGCAAGGTGCCGTGCTGGCTCGCGGGCACAACCTGCCGGTGCGGCTGCACCGCACCCGCTTCTGGCCGGTGGAAAGGCATCGACGATTTCGCTGTCAGGGATTGCCCGGCGCGCTGGTAGTGGCGGCCGGCACCATGTCCTCCGAACGGCCCGCCGCCGGCATCCTTGCCGCGGCGGTTCAGCAGCGGTTGGTGACGCCGGCGCAGTTGTTGACCGCGCTGCAGCATGCGCGGCGGATCCGGCATCGAGTCGCGTTGTGCCAAGCGGTGCACGACATCGCAGGCGGAGCCCAAGCACTCAGCGAGATCGACTTCGTACGGCTGTGTCGTCGAGCCGGTCTACCCATGCCGGAGAGGCAGAAGGTCCGGCGCGACAGCTCAGGGCGCAGACGCTACCTCGATGCAGCCTGGCGGCGCGGCGACGGCCGGTTGGTGGTCGTCGAGGTGGATGGTGCGCTGCACCTGAGTCCCCAGCGCTGGTGGGACGACCAGGCCCGGCAGAACGAGTTGAGTTTGGCCGACGCTCTCGTTTTGCGTTTTCCGAGCGCAATGATCCGGGCCGAGGAGAAGCTGGTCGTGGCTCAACTCCGGCGTGCCTTGCAACTGTCATAAGGATGGCAGGCCATAGCGACCGATACTTATGACAGAGGAGAACGATACGAAACCGAGAGAAGTGGGGGGCTGTCAGACGCGGCGGTACAGCAGCGCCTGCTTGACCTCCTTGATCGCCTTGGTGATCTCGATGCCACGCGGGCAGGCTTCGGTGCAGTTGAAGGTGGTCCGGCAGCGCCACACCCCTTCGCGGTCGTTGAGGATCTCCAGCCGTTCCTCGCCGCCCTGGTCGCGGGAGTCGAAGATGAACCGGTGCGCGTTGACGATCGCGGCCGGGCCGAAGTACGAGCCGTCGGTCCAGAACACCGGGCAGGACGTGGTGCACGCCGCGCACAGGATGCACTTGGTGGTGTCGTCGAAGCGGTCCCGGTCGGCCTGGGACTGCAGCCATTCCCGGGTGGGCGGGTTGCCGCCGGTGATCAGGAACGGCTTGACCGCCCGGTAGGCCTCGAAGAACGGTTCCATGTCGACGACCAGGTCCTTCTCGACCGGCAGTCCCTTGATCGGCTCGACGGTGAGCTTGGCCGGCATGTCCTTCATAAGCACCTTGCACGCCAGCCGGTTGACCCCGTTGATCCGCATCGCGTCCGACCCGCACACGCCGTGCGCGCAGGACCGGCGGAAGGTCAGCGTGCCGTCCTGCTCGTCCTTGATCTTCATCAGCAGGTTCAGCACCCGATCGGTCGGGTAGGCCTGCACCTGGTAGGTCACCCAGCGCACCTCGTCGGAGATCTCCGGGTTGTACCGGCGGATCCTCACCTCGACGGTGCGCGGCTGCGGCGCCTCGACGGCGGCCGGACGGTCGGCTACGGCGGTCATGTCAGCTCTTTCCCATGGTGAGGCAAGCAGATCAGTACTTGCGGGCCATCGGCTGGTAGCGGGTCTGCACGACCGGCTTCCAGTCCAGCACGATGCTGCCGTCGGCCTGGCGGTAGGCCATGGTGTGCTTCATGTAGTTCTCGTCGTCGCGCTCGAGGTAATCCTCGCGGGCATGGCCGCCACGTGACTCCTTGCGGTTGCGCGCGCTGACCACCAGCACCTCGGCGAGGTCGAGCAGGAAGCCGAGCTCGACCGCCTCCAGCAGCTCGGAGTTGTAGCGTTTCCCCTTGTCGGATATGGCCACATCGGCATACCGCTCCTTGAGCTTGGCGATGTCGGCCTGCGCCTCGGCCAGCGACTCCTCGGTGCGGAAGACCTGGGCATTGCGGTCCATGCTGTTCTGCAGTTCGCCGCGCAGCACGCTGACCCGCTCGGCTCCGGTGGAGGTCAGCAGCCGCTGCACCATCGCGACGACCCCGGACTCGGGCTCCGGCGGCAGGTCGGGCAGGGCTACGCCGAGCGCGTACTCGGCGGCGGCGATCCCGGCCCGGCGGCCGAAGACGTTGATGTCCAGCAGCGAGTTGGTGCCCAGCCGGTTCGAGCCGTGCACCGACACGCAGGCCACCTCGCCGGCCGCGTACAGTCCCGGCACCACATCGGTGTTGGTACGCAGCACCTCGGCCTCGATGGTGGTCGGCACCCCGCCCATCGCGTAGTGCGCGGTGGGATAGACCGGAACCGGTTCGGTGTAGGGCTCCACGCCGAGATAGGTGCGGGCGAACTCGGTGATGTCGGGCAGCTTGGCGTCGATCTGCGCACGCGGCAGGTGCGTCAGGTCGAGCAGCACGTAGTCCTTGTCCGGGCCGGCGCCGCGCCCCTCGCGTACCTCGTTGGCCATCGACCGGGCCACGATGTCGCGCGGCGCCAGGTCCTTGATGGTGGGTGCGTAGCGCTCCATGAACCGCTCGCCCTCGCAGTTGCGCAGGATCGCGCCCTCGCCGCGGGCCGCCTCGGACAGCAGGATGCCGAGCCCGGCCAGGCCGGTCGGGTGGAACTGGAAGAACTCCATGTCCTCCAGGGGCAATCCCTTGCGCAACACCACGCCCATGCCGTCACCGGTCAGGGTGTGGGCGTTCGAGGTGGTCTTGAACACCTTGCCGAAACCGCCGGTGGCCAGCACCACCGACTTGGCGTTGAACACGTGGATCTCGCCGGTGGCCAACTGGTAGGCGACCACGCCGGAGGCGACCTCCACGCCGTCGGAGCGCCGGGTCAGCAGCAGGTCCAGCACGTAGAACTCGTTGAAGAACTCCACGCCCTGCTTGACGCAGTTCTGGTACAGCGTCTGCAGGATCATGTGGCCGGTCCGGTCCGCGGCATAACACGAGCGCCGGACGGGTGCCTCACCGTGGTTGCGGGTGTGGCCGCCGAAGCGGCGCTGGTCGATCCGGCCGGCCGGGGTGCGGTTGAACGGCAGGCCCATCTTCTCCAGGTCCAGCACCGCGTCGATGGCCTCCCGGCACATCACCTCGGCGGCGTCCTGGTCGACGAGGTAGTCACCGCCCTTGACGGTGTCGAAGGTGTGCCACTCCCAGTTGTCCTCCTCGACGTTGGCCAGCGCGGCGCACATGCCGCCCTGCGCCGCGCCGGTGTGCGACCGGGTCGGGTACAGCTTGGTCAGGACCGCGGTCCGGGCCCGGTGCGAGGACTCCAGCGCGGCACGCATCCCGGCGCCGCCGGCGCCCACGATCACCACGTCATACCTGTGCGTCTGCACTGTTCCTCCTGCTCTTCGTGCGAGCGCTCATCGCTGGCGTTCGCTCCGGTCCTCGCCCGCGAGCGGGCTGCGATCCTCGCTCACGGCCCTCCTGCTCTTCGCGCGAGCGCTCATCGCCCGAAGCCGCACCTAGCCGATGCCCGGATCGAAGGTGAAGATCACCAGCGTGCCCAGCGCGATCACCAGCGCCGATGCGGCGTACAGCGCCATCTTCAGCCAGAACCTGACCGCATCCTTGCGGGTGTAGTCGTTGATCACGGTGCGCAGGCCGTTGGTGCCGTGCAGTTGCGCCAGCCACAGCATCAGCAGGTCCCACACCTGCCAGAACGGCGACGCCCAGCGTCCTGCCACGAAACCGAAATTGATGCGCTGCACCCCGCCGTCGAGGATGTTCATGATGAACAGGTGCCCGAGCACCAGCACCACCAGCAGGATTCCCGAGACCCGCATGAACAGCCAGGCGTACAGCTCGGTGTTGGTGCGCCCGCGCAGCCGGCGGGTGTAGCCGCTGCGCGGCGGGTCGATGCGGACGCCTCCGGTGCCGCTCATGAGCCGAACAGCGTCTGGAAGGAATGCCGGAACATGAAGAACGCGCCCGGCACCATCACCACGATCCAGACCACCACGATCGCCCACAGCATCTGGCGCTGCAGGCGCGGCCCACGGCTCCAGAAGTCCACCGCCACGATGCGAAGTCCGTTGAGGGCGTGGAAGAGCACCGCACCGACCAGCCCGATCTCCATCAGGTTGACGAACGGGTTCTTGTAGGTGTCGATCACGGTGTCGTAGGACTCGGGTGACACCCGTACCAGCGCGGTGTCGAGAACATGGGCGAACAGGAAGAAGAAGGTCAGCACGCCAGTGATCCGGTGTGCCACCCACGACCACATGCCCTCCCGGCCTCGGTAGAGGGTGCCGCCGAGCTTCGTCCTGCCGCGGGGAGGACGGTCGGTGGCTGCAGTCGGCACCCCGATCTCCTCCCGACTGGCCTGCTACGTCCGGACCGCCGCCCGGGCCGGTTCCGGCACCTCGTTCTGCCGGGCGGGGCCACCTGTCGCACCCGTCGCGACGGCAACGATCCGGCACCGTCGAGCCTAGTCGGGGCCCGGGAGGCTGCCGAGGAATCCGGCGCCGTTTGTGACCGGCCGGACAGTCGCCCGAACGGACCCGACAGTCACTCCGGGGCCTGCCGGACAGTCAGCGGTGCAACCCGGCGAAGGCCAGCCGGACAGTTGCCGGAAATCACGCGAACCGGCCGCCGAACCGGCAACCGCACAACAATGTGATGACAACCAGCACGCCGGTTCCGGCGGAAATCCCCGGACCGGTTACCGTAGCGCCGGTCGTGAGGCGCGGTGCCTCCCGCTAACCGTTCATTGAGGAGATTGTTTTGCGCCGACTCAGTTCCTACCGGGTGGCTGCGATCGCCGGCGTCACGGTGTCTGCGATGCTGCTCACCGCGTGTGGCAGCGACGAAACCCCCGGCACCTCGCCCGGAACTTCCAACCCCGGCGGTTCCAGCTCGGCCGCCGGTGGCAGCGGTCTGAAGATCGGCCTGGCATACGACATCGGCGGGCGGGGCGACAAGTCGTTCAACGACTCCGCCGCGACCGGCCTGGACGCCGCCAAGAAGAAGTACGGCCTCTCCGACTCCGACGTCAAGGAGCTCGAAGCGGCCCAGGGCGAGGCCGAGGCCGACAAGGAGGCCCGGCTCACCCAGCTCGCCGACAACGGCTTCACCACCATCATCGCGGTCGGCTTCGCCTACGCCGACGCGATCAAGGCCGTGGTGGGCAAGTACCCCAACGTCAAGTTCGCGATCATCGACGACAGCTCGGTGCAGGCGCCCAACCTGGCCGACCTGACCTTCGCCGAGGAGCAGGGCTCGTTCCTGGTCGGCGTGATCGCCGCGCTCAAGAGCACCAAGCACCACGTGGGCTTCATCGGCGGCGTGAACGTGGCGCTGATCCAGAAGTTCCAGGCCGGCTTCGACGCCGGTGCGAAGGCCGCCGATTCGTCGGTCAAGCTGGAGGACAAGTACCTGACCCAGCCGCCGGACTTCGGTGGCTTCAACGACCCGACCAAGGGTGAGACCGCCGCCAACGGCATCTACGACGCCGGCGCCGACGTCATCTTCGCCGCCGCGGGCGGTTCGGGCAGCGGGGTGTTCAAGGCCGCCAAGGCCAAGGGTGCACTGGCCATCGGCACCGACTCCGACCAGTACCTGACGGCAGCCGACGACGTGAAGGACGTGGTCATCTCCTCGATGGTCAAGCGGGTCGACGTGGCCGTCGAAAAGTTCATCGACTCGGTCAAGGACGGCACCTTCAAGCCCGGCAACACCGTCTTCGACCTCAAGGCCGGTGGCGTGGACTACTCCACCTCCGGCGGCAAGATCGACGACATCAAGTCCAAGGTGGACGAGTTCAAGGCCAAGATCATCGACGGCTCCATCACGGTGCCCACCAAGTAACAAGGGTGGCCGAGTAGTCGGACCCCCGGCACCGTTGCACTGTTTGTACCGGTTCATCGGCGCCAAACTCCCGTAGTTGTCGACGGGCCCGAGGTGACTCGCTAGCGTCACCTCGGGCCCGTCTTCGTCAGTAGCGACGCCAGGGGAAACGGCCCCGCCGCGGCGGCCCAGCGCAGGAGGTTTGCAGGATGTCCCAGCCAGACCATCCCGGAACCGCCGGCTCGCCGGCCGGGTCCGAGCTGGCCATCGAGGTTCGCGGGGTCACCAAGCGGTTCCCCGGCGTGATCGCCAACGCCAACGTCAACATCGCGGTGCGGCGCGGCACGGTGCACGCCATCGTCGGGGAGAACGGCGCCGGCAAGTCCACCCTGATGAAGATGCTCTACGGCATGCAGCGCCCGGACGAGGGCGAGATCCGCATCGACGGCAAGCCGGTCACCTTCTCCTCACCCTCGGACGCGATCGCGGCCGGCGTCGGCATGGTGCACCAGCACTTCATGCTGGCCGACAACTTCACCGTGCTGGAGAACATCGTGCTGGGCAGCGAGCCGACCGCGCGCGGGGCGCTGAACTTCGGCGCCGCCCGCCGCCGGATCACCGAGCTGAGCCGCACCTACGGCCTGGACCTGGAACCGGACGCGCTGGTCGAGCACCTCGGCGTCGGCGACCGGCAGCGGGTCGAGATCGCCAAGGTGCTCTACCGCGGCGCCCGGCTGCTGATCCTGGACGAGCCCACCGCGGTGCTGGTCCCGCACGAGGTCGAGGAACTGTTCCAGAACCTGCGCGAGCTCAAGAACGAGGGGCTGACCATCCTGTTCATCTCGCACAAGCTGGACGAGGTGATCTCGGTCGCCGACGACATCACGGTGATCCGGCGCGGGCGCACCGTCGGCACCGCCAACCCGCGCTCGATCACTCCCCGGCAGCTGGCCGAGATGATGGTCGGGTCGGAGCTGCCGAGCCCGGAGACCCGCTCCGACACCGTCTCCGACCGCACCGTGCTCTCGGTCCAGGGCCTGACGGTGACCGGGGACGGCGGCCGCAAGGTGCTAGACAACCTGTCCTTCGACATCCACGCCGGTGAGATCTACGGGATCGCCGGCGTGGAGGGCAACGGCCAGAGCGAGCTGGTCGAGGCGCTGATGGGCATCCGGCCGATCGCCGCGGGCAGCATCACGCTCAACGACCGCGACATCAGCGCCGCCTCCACCCGCAACCGCCGGCTGGCCGGCGTCGGCTACATCCCGGAGGACCGGCAGCGGCAGGGGCTGCTGCTGGAGGCCACCCTGTGGGAGAACCGGGTGCTCGGGCACTCGGAATCGGCGCCCAACGTCCGGGGACCGCTGATCGACCGGGCCGGGGCCCGCCGGGACACCGAGCGGATCGTGTCCGAGTTCGACGTGCGCACCCCGGGCATCGACGTGCCGGCGCTGGCGCTGTCGGGCGGCAACCAGCAGAAGCTCATCGTGGGACGCGAGCTGTCCGGCGACCCGGTGCTGCTGATCGCCTCCCAGCCCACCCGCGGGGTGGACGTCGGGGCGCAGGCCGCCATCTGGGACCACGTCCGCCGGGCCCGGGCCGCCGGGCTCGCCGTCCTGCTGATCTCGGCAGACCTGGAGGAACTGATCGGGATGTCCGACTCGATCCGAGTGATCCTGCGCGGCCGGTTCGTCGCCGAGGCCGACCCCGCGACGGTCACCGCCGAGGACCTCGGCGCGGCGATGACCGGTGCCGGCGCCGCGGCAGGTGCCGCATGAGCGCGACCAGCGGGGCAGTGGGCACGCCGAGCCTGGCCAGCCGGTTGCGCCAGCGCTACCCGCTGCGCTCGGTGCTGCTGGGCCTGGCCGCACCGCTCGGCGCGGTGCTGTTCGCGCTGCTGGCCAGCTCGGTGATCCTGAGCCTGGGCGGGCACAGCCCGTCGACGGTCTTCCACACCATGCTCAAGCAGGCCGGACGCCCGACCTCCTTCGTCGACATGGTCAACCAGGCGATGGTGTACTACCTGTCCGCGGTGGCGGTCTCGATCGGGTTCCGGATGAACCTGTTCAACATCGGCGTGGAGGGCCAGTACAGCCTGGCCGCGCTCGGGGCGGCCTACGTCGGCGGCCAGCTGACCGGCGGCGGCCCGCTGCACGTGGTGGCCGAGGTGCTGGTGGCGGTGCTGGTGGGCGCCGCCTGGGCCGGCATCGCCGGGGTGCTCAAGGTCACCCGCGGGGTCAGCGAGGTGATCTCGACGATCATGCTCAACGCCATCGCGGTGGGCCTGGGCTCCTACCTGCTGCACAAGCTGGGCGAGTCCAGCGGCAACAACATCCGGACCAAGCCGATCAGCGGGTCCGGCCAGGTGCCGGGGCTGAGCTACTCCGGCACCCAGACCAAGATCTTCGGCTTCCTGTTCGTGGCGATCGCGGTCGGGGTGGCGTACTGGTTCGTCGCCGGGCGCACCCGGTTCGGCTTCCGGATCAAGGCGACCGGCCTGAACGAGCAGGCGGCGGTCGCCAGCGGGATCAACGTCAAGCGGATGACGTTGCTGGCGATGCTGATGTCCGGTGGCGTCGCGGGGCTGGTGGGACTGCCGGAGCTGCTCGGCCAGACCCACACCTTCAGCCAGACCGCGCAGTCCGGGCTCGGCTTCGCCGGCATCGCCATCGCGCTGCTGGGCCGCAACTCGCCGGTCGGCATGGCGCTGGCCGCGGTGCTGTGGTCCTTCCTCGGCAAGTCGGCCAACCAGCTGGACTTCATCGGGGTGCCCCGCGAGATCGCCGCGATCATGCAGGGCGTGATCCTGCTGTCGGTGGTCATCGCCTACGAGCTGGTACGCCGGTACCGGCTGGTGCTGCAACAGAAGGACGTCGCGGCCCAGCTGGCCGAGGTCCCGGCCGCTCCGGTCAGCCAGGCGGTGACCGCATGAGCATCCCGATCAGCACCAGCAGCCTCGTCCAGCCGGAGGTCCGCCCACGCCGCCGGTCCCGGCTGTCACCGCCGCTGCTGATCGCCTTCGCCCTCGGTGCCTTCCTGGTGCTGTCGGCGGTGCGCGCGTTCACCGGCGGCAACGACCTGACCAGCAGCGGCACGATCGCGGCCGGCCTGTCGGCTGCGGTGCCGATCGGGCTGGCCGGCCTCGGCGGGCTGTGGTCGGAGCGGGCCGGCGTGGTCAACATCGGCCTGGAAGGCATGATGATCCTGGGCACCTGGGGTTGTGCCTACCTGGGCTGGGAGCACGGCGCCTGGGCCGGGCTGGTGTTCGGCACCCTGCTGGGCGCGGCCGGCGGCCTGGTGCACGCGGTGGCCACCGTGACCTTCGGGGTGGATCACATCATCTCCGGCGTCGCGATCAACATCATCGCGCCCGGCCTGGCGCTGTACCTGACCAAGGTGACCTTCGCCCACTACCCGGGCGGCGGGCAGAAGCAGTCCCCGCCGATCGACGACGCGGGCACCATCACGCTGCCGTTCGCGGACTGGCTGCACACCGTGGAGGACAAGCACTGGTTCGCGGTGTCGGACCTGGCCGGCGTGCTCGGCGGGCTGGTCACCCGGCTGTCGCTGGTGACGGTGCTGGCGCTGCTGGTGGTGCTGGCCTCGGCCTGGATCCTGTGGCGGACCGCGTTCGGGCTGCGGCTGCGCTCCTGCGGCGAGGCGCCGTACGCCGCCGAGTCCCTCGGCGTCAACGTCTACAAGTACAAGTACATCGCGGTGGTGGTCTCCGGCGCGCTGGCCGGCTTCGGCGGCGCGGCGCTGGCGATCGCCGCCCACCAGTTCCGGGACGGCCAGACCGGCGGCCGCGGCTTCATCGGCCTGGCCGCGCTGATCTTCGGCAACTGGCGCCCTGGGGCGCTGGCCGCCGGCGCCGGGCTGTTCGGCTACACCGACGCGATCCAGCTGCGCAGCTCCTCGGCGGTGCACCCGCTGCTGCTGCTGATGGCGATCGCCCTGGCCCTGGTGGCGATCTGGCAGTGGCGGTCCGGCCAGCGGGCCATCGCGGCGGTCGCCGTGGTGATCGCGGTGCTGGCGGTGTTCTGGTACGTCGACACCGACCGGGTGCCCGACGAGCTGGTCGGCACCACCCCGTACGTGGTCACCATCCTGGTGCTGGCACTGGCCTCCCAGCGGCTGCGGATGCCCAAGGCCGACGGCCGGGTGTACCGCCGGGGCGAGGAGACGTGACGGCCACTCCCGAGGTCGACTGGGAGCTGTTGCGCCGCGAGGCGGTGGCGGTGATGGGCCGCGCCTATGCGCCGTACTCCAACTACCCGGTGGGCGCCGCGGCGCTGGTGTCCGACGGCCGGCTGGTGACCGGCTGCAACGTCGAGAACGCCTCCTACGGGCTGGGCCTGTGCGCCGAGTGCGGGCTGGTGTCGGCGCTGACGGCAAGCGGTGGCGGCCGGCTGGTCGCGATGGTGTGCGTCGACGGCGCGGGCGCGCTGCTGATGCCGTGCGGGCGGTGCCGTCAGCTGCTGTTCGAGCACGGCGGCCCGGAGATGCTGGTGGCTGCCGACGGCGGCCCGATCCCGGTGTCCGGCCTGCTGCCGGCGGCCTTCGGCCCGCAGGACCTGGCTGCGCTGGCGAGCAAGGCCGCTGACAGGCAGCCGGACGCGGGGTGACCAGCGAGCTGGCGTTCAGCTCGGCCGAGGTGATCGGCGATCCGTACCCGCACTTCGCAGCGGCCCGTGCCCGAGCCGGCGTGCAGTGGCACGACCGGACCGGGATGTGGCTCGCCTTCGGCTACGCCGAGGCCAACGCGGTGCTGCGCAGCCGCACCCTCGGCCGGATCTGGACGCCGCGCTGGCCGGACGTCCCGATGCCCGGCTTCGAGCTGATCCACCGCAACTCGATGCTGGAGAACGAGCCGCCGGCGCACACCCGGCTGCGCCGGCTGGTGGCGGGCGCGTTCGCCCGCGGGCACGTCGAGCGGCTGCGGCCCCGGGTGGCAGCCCTTGCCGACCGGCTGGCCGACGGGCTGGCCGAGGCCGGCCGCGACGGCCGGGCGGTGGACCTCATCGCCGGCTTCGCCGAACCGCTGCCGGTGCAGGTGATCGCCGAGCTGCTGGGCGTTCCGGAGGCCGACCGGGCGCTGCTGCGGCCGTGGTCCAACGCCATCGTGAAGATGTACGAGTACCAGGTCAGCGACGCCCAGCGGAACGCGGCCGAGACCGCCGCGCGGGAGTTCGTGGCCTACCTGCGCGAGCTGGTGGCGCAGCGGCGCCGCCGCCCGGAGCCGGACCTGATCAGCTCGCTGTTCGCCGAGACCGACTCGGCCGGCGCCCGGCTCGACGAGGACGAGCTGGTCACCACCTGCACCCTGCTGCTCAACGCCGGGCACGAGGCCAGCGTGAACGTGGTCGGCAACGGCGTGCTGGCCCTGTTCGGCCATCCCGAGCAGTGGCAGCGGCTGCTGGAGGCCGAGGCCGCGGGCCGGTCGCTGGTGGATACCGGCGTCGAGGAGCTGATCCGGTTCGACTCGCCGCTGCAGCTGTTCGAACGCACCGCGATCGCCGACACCCGGATCGGCGAGGTGACGGTCCGGACCGGGGAGAAGGTCGCCGCGCTGCTCGGCTCGGCCAACCGCGACCCGGCGGTCTTCGACGACCCGGACCGGCTGGACGTCGGGCGGACGGACAACCCGCACCTGGGCTTCGGGGCGGGCATCCACTTCTGCCTCGGCGCGCCGCTGGCCCGGGTAGAGCTGCAGACCTCGCTGCGCACCCTGCTGCGCCGCTTCCCCGGGCTGCGTCCTGCGGTCGTAGACCTGACCGGGCTGCGGCGGGCCGAGTTCGTGATCAGGGGCGTGTCGTCGCTGCCGGTGCACCTGTCCTGAGCCATGAATACCGCTAGCGGTATTTCATGGTACGGTGAGCGGTATGAAGACCAGCTTCGACCTGTCCGAGTCGCTGCTGCACCAGGTGAAGCAGCTGGCCAAGCAGCGCGGCACCACCACCAAGAGTCTGGTCGAGGAGGCGTTGATGAAACTGCTCGCCGAAGTGCAGGAGGAAGAGGCGCCCCGTTTCACTCTGCGGGATGTCAGCTTCGGCAGCGGCGGGATGACTATCGAGTTCGCCAACGCCGGCTGGGAACGGATCCGGGACGAGATCTACCCGGTGCCAGAGCCGTTCCGCTCCCAGCTCCGATGATCGCCGTTGACGCCAATGTGCTGGTGTACGCCCACCGGCCGGACAGTGCCTTCCACTCCCAAGCCGCGGTGGTCGTCCGGGGTCTTGCGGAGAGCGGCGAGTCCTGGGCATTGCCGTGGCCGTGCCTGCACGAGTTCTACGGGGTGGTGACGAACCCCCGACTGTTCTCCCAACCCACGCCGCCGGCCGTCGCGCTGGATCAGATCCTCGCGTGGTCGGAGTCGCCCACGGTGCGGTTGCTCGCCGAGTCGCCCCTGCACCTGCGCACCCTCGGTCAGCTGCTGGAATCGGCGGGGCTGGCCGGGTCGGCGGTGCAGGACGCGAAGATCGCCGCGATCTGCCTGGACCACGGGGTGCGCGCGCTGCTGACCATGGACCGCGACTTCAGCCGGTTTCCGGCCCTGACGACTCGCAGCCTGCTGGCATGAGAGGCTTCTGCCATGTCCTCCAGCCGCGCTGAACCCTTCGACGCGATCAGTGTGATCAGCACCAAGCGGGACCGCGGCCGGATCCCCGACGAGCAGATCGACTGGGTGATCGACGCCTACACCCGCGGGGTGGTGGCCGACGAGCAGATGTCGGCGCTGGCCATGGCGATCCTGCTCAACGGCATGGCGCCGGACGAGCTGGCCCGCTGGACCCGGGCAATGATCGCCTCCGGCGAGCGGCTGGACCTGTCCGGGGTCCGCCGGCCGACCACCGACAAGCACTCCACCGGCGGGGTGGGGGACAAGATCACCCTGCCGCTGGCGCCGCTGGTGGCGGCCCTGGGGGCGGCGGTGCCCCAGCTGTCCGGCCGCGGCCTCGGGCACACCGGCGGCACCCTGGACAAGCTCGAGTCGATCCCCGGCTGGCGGGCGAACCTGTCCAACGCCGAGTTCGTGGCCCAGCTGAACTCGGTCGGCGCGGTGATCTGCGCCGCCGGGGACGAGCTGGCGCCGGCCGACCGCAAGCTCTACGCGCTGCGCGACGTCACCGGCACCGTCGAGGCGATCCCGCTGATCGCCAGCTCCATCATGAGCAAGAAGATCGCCGAGGGTTCGGCCGCGCTGGTGCTCGACGTCAAGGTCGGCACCGGGGCCTTCATGAAGACGCCCGAGGACGCCCGGCGGCTGGCCGAGACCATGGTCGAGCTCGGCACCGCGGCCGGCACCCACACGGTCGCGCTGCTCACCGACATGAACACCCCGCTCGGACTGACCGCCGGCAACGCGCTGGAGGTGGCCGAGGCCGTCGAGGTGCTGGCCGGCGGCGGCCCGCCGGACGTGGTGGAGCTGACGGTGGCGCTGGCGGCGGAGATGCTGGCCGGCGCCGGCATCCCGGACGCCGACCCGGCGGCGGCGCTGGCCGACGGCCGGGCGATGGACGTCTGGCGCGCGATGATCGCCGCCCAGGGCGGGGACCCGGACGCGGCCCTGCCGGTGGCCCGGGACAAGCACGTGCTCACCGCCCCGGCCACCGGGGTGCTCACCCGGCTGGACGCCTACGCCGTCGGGGTGGCGGCCTGGCGGCTCGGTGCCGGCCGGGCCCGCAAGGAGGATCCGGTGTCGGCCGGCGCGGGTGTGGTGCTGCTGGCCAAGCCGGGCGAGCAGGTACGCGCCGGCCAGCCGCTGATGGAGTTGCACGCCGACGACCCGGACCGGTTCGCCCGGGCACTGGAGGCTCTCGACGGCGGCTTCGACATCGGCGAGCAGGCGGGTTGGTCTACCCCGCCGCTGGTGATCGAGCGTGTGTCCGCCTGAGCCGGCCGACGATCTGGAGATCCCGCAGGACGCCCGCCGGCTGACGGTGCCGGCCGCCCGGTTGCCCAAGTGGCTGGACGGCTTCGCCGACCGGCACGGCGGCCTGCAGACCCGGCTGCTGCCGACGTCGGCCGCCCCCGAGCAGGTGGTGGTCAGCGCCGCGGACGGTTCCCGGGTCTGGATCGAGGTGCCGTTCCGGCCCTGGCAGCCGGCCGCGTCCCGGCCGCTCACCTCGCTGCAGCTGCACCTGAACTCCCCGCGCCGGATCGGCGTGCTGCTGGTGCGCCGCGGCGGGTACGCCGCCGGGGTGTTCGACGGCACCCGGCTGGTCTCGTCCAAGGTCGGCTCGGCCTACGTCCAGGGCGGCACCAAGGCCGGCGGCTGGTCCCAGCAGCGCTTCGCGCGGCGCCGGGAGAACCAGGCCCGGCAGGCGTTCGCCGAGGCCGCCGAGGTCGCGGTGCGGATCCTACTGCCCGAGGCTGGCCGGCTGGCGGCGCTGATCTGCGGCGGCGACCGGGCGGCGGTGGACGCAGCGCTGTCCGACCCGCGGCTGGCGCCGCTGCTGCCACTGCGGACCGGGCCGTTCCTGCCCGTCCCGGACCCGCGGCTGAAGGTGTTGCAGGCCACTCCCGAGCAGTTCCTGGCGGTCTCGCTGGCGATCTTTCCCTGACCGGCTCCCTGACCGAGCAGGCCGCGCCGGACCGGGACCGGATGAGGCATCATGAGCCGGTGGCCACGCGCGGTGTGATCCGGCACCAGGGCAGGCTGATGTCCTACCAGGATCTCGGCCCAGTCGATGCGCCGGTGGTGTTGCTGATCCACGGCATCATGTCCGACAGCACCACCTGGACCCGCGCGGCCGGCCTGCTCGCCGACAACGGCTACCGGGTGCTGGCGCCGGACCTGCCCGGCCACGGTGAGTCCGACAAGGTCGCCGACGGCTACCAGCTGGCGGATTTCGCCGCCAGCCTGGTCACCCTGCTCACCGAGCTGCAGGCCACCGAGGTGACCGTGGTCGGCCACTCGTTCGGCGGCGCGGTCGCCATGCAGCTGGCCTACGACCATCCCGAGCTGGTGCGCCGGCTGGTGCTGGTGTCGGCCGGCGGGCTGGGCCGGCGGGTGCATCCGGTGCTGCGGGCGGCGACGCTGCCCGGCGCGCACAACCTGGTGCGGATGGTGGTCAACTCCCGCACCGCCGCGCTGTACTCGCGGCCCCGGCTGCACCGCTCGCTGCGGCTGAGCCCGGACGTGGTCACCACCCTCAGCCGGGCCGGCCGGGGGCTGTCCTCTCCGGACGGCCGGACGGCGTTCTTCCAGACCGTGCGAGGGGTGATCAGCCCGTTCGGGCAACGCGGTTCATTGCTGGAGCTCGACTACGTCCAGCTGGAGCTGCCCACCCTGATCGTCTGGTCCGAGCGGGATCCGGTGCTGCCGGTGGCGCACGCGTACGAGACCCACGCCCACCTGCGCAACAGCAGCCTGGAGGTCTTTCCCGGGGCCAGCCACCAGCCGCACCACCACCTGGCGCGGCGGTTCGTGCAGGTGCTGTCGAACTTCATCGCCACTACCTGACGCGCCACCCAGACGGGTCAGTCCTTGGCCTCCGACCAGCGCTCGATCACGCTGACGTCGGCGACGAAGCGCACCGAGCCGTCCGGTGCCCAGCGGGCCGCCGCCTCGGTGAGGCAGTCGGTGAGCAACCGCTGCACCGCCGGGCCGTGCTCGGCCGGCGTCTGGACCAGCAGCTCGTCGTGCAGGCAGAGCACCACCCGGGCCTGCAGGGGCAGCCCGCGGGCCCGGACCGTCACCGCCCAGGCCTTGAACAGCTCGGCGGCCGCACCCTGCACCACCGCGTTGCGGGCGAACCGGCCGCGGCTGGCGGAATTGGCCCGTTCCTGCTCGGCGTCCAGGCCGGCAGGGGTCTGCCACATCCGCACCAGCCGGCCGCCGTAGGTGCGCACCGACCGGCCGGCGCGGCCGGCCTCATACGCCTCGCGCAGGTAGCGCATCGCCACCGGGTAGGCCGATTCCATGTTCTGCAACGCCTGGCCGGCGGCACCGGAGGTCTGGCCGTACATGGCGGCCAGCACGGCGATCTTGGCGACCGGGCGGTCCACGCCCAGCCGGCCGGCCACCGGCGCGTACAGGTCGTCGTCCTGGGTGGCCTTGGCCAGCGCCCGGTCCCCGGAGACCGCGGCCAGCACCCGGGGTTCGATCTGGCCGAGGTCGGCGCGCACCAGTACGTGGCCGGCGGGCGCGGCGACCGCCGGCCGCAGGTCGGCCGGCAGGTTGTGCAGGCCGGCCTGCGCGGTCATCCGGCCGGCGGCGCCGTCCGAGCCGCTCCAGGCGCCGCGCAACCGGGCGTCCGGGCCGACGTTGCGGGCCAGCCACTCGTAGCCGAAGGTGGTGGCGATCCGCTCGGCCTTGCGCCAGGCCAGCAGTGCCTCGACGACCGGGTGGGCGCCGGCGAAGCGTTCCAGCCGCCACGACCGGGTGTCCGGGACGTCGATGCCGACCCGGGCCAGCAGGGTGCGCACCTGGGCCGGGTTGCGCAGGTCGATGTCGGAGGAGTTCGGCACCAGCCGCAGCACCGTGCTGTCGCGGCGCTCGCGGACCGCGGCGGCCTCGGCGGCGTCGCGCGGCCGGGGGCCGGCGAAGGAGGCGATGATCTGCTCGGCGCGCTCGGTGTCGATCGGCAGGCCGTCCACGGTCAGCTCGGCGCACAGCAGTTCCGCGGCCGACTCCGAGCGCGCGGTGGCCGGCCCGTCCCCGGTCGCGGGCGCGGCGGCCAGTCGCCGCTGCTGCAACGCACTGGCCCGCAGCGCGGTCCGGGCCCAGCCGGCCAGCCGCCGCGGGTCGCGGGCCCAGCCGCCGCCGGCCCATTCCGGGCGCAGGTGCCCGTCCGGACGTATCGGGTCCTCGGGGTCGGTGCCCTCGTCGCCGGCGCTGTCGAACAGGTCCAGCTGGCCGGTGGTCGGCATCGAGGCCGGGTCGAGATCGTGCAGGGCGGCCCAGATCAGGGCCGGATCGGCGCGCCAGCCGCCGAAGATCAGCCGGTGCACCGCGACCAGGTCCCAGCAGGTGGCCACCCGGACGCCGGCCCGGGCCAGCTCCAGCGGGGTCTGCTGCGACCACCACACCCAGCGCGGCCGGAACTCGGCCTCCAGCCGGGCCACCGCGGCCGCCGGCCGGCCAGTGGCCAGCGCCCACTGGCCACCGGACGGCTCGGCAATGCCGATGCCGGGCTCGCCGCGCTCGTCGGCCAGGCTCAGGGCGAGAAAGCCGCCCCGGACCAAGCCGTGCCGCTGGAGCGCTGCCACCAGCTCGTCGGCGGTTGCGAGCTCCGGTGGCACCGGTCCATCCTGCCAAAGCCGGCGCTCACCCGGCGGCCTTCTCGCCGGCAGCGAGGCGCTACCGGCCGCGGCTCACCTGCGGCCGACGACCACGATCCGGTCCCGCGGACCGGTCAGCGGCTTCTCGAAGGTGAACACCTGGCTCGAGACGTCGGAGAAGCCGCACTCGGCGACCTGCCGCTCCATGTAGGACTGGGAGAGGAACCAGTACGCCAGGTCGGGGTGCTTCTCCACGTCGGCATCGCCGGTCCACGGCGGATCGTTGGACAGCACCAGCAGGCTGCCCTCGGGCAACCAGGACCGGAACCGGCTGAGCACGTGCTGCAGGCCGGTGTCGGCGTCGTAGAGGTGGCCCAGGCTGCCGTCGGCAAACAGCATGGTCCACGGCTCGGCCGGCGGCGTCCAGTTCAGCACGTCCGCGCACACCGCATCGAGGCCCTTGGCCCTGGCCAGCTCGATCGCCGGCTCCATGGCGTCCACCGCGAGCACCCGGGTGCCGTCGCCGGCGATGATCGCCTCGACCATGCCGTTTCCGCAGCCCACACTGAGCATCCGGGGATCGGAGCTGTCGGCCAGCAGCCCGCGCAGCAGGCCGACGATCCAGTCCCGGTACGGCTCGCTGGAGGTGGCCGGCGTGGTCACGTTGCCCCGGCCGCCGCCTTTCTCCCAGATGTGGTAGATGCTCGGTTCGGGCCCGTTGCTGTCGTCGTCCACGTAGTACTCGCGGACCGCTCGTACCTGCTCGGTGTCTGACCTGGACATGGAGAACACCCTTTCCCGGATTACCACGCGGTACTCCAACCGACCACGTCTACCGCCCGTCGGACGGTTCGTCAACTCGGACGTGCGCGACCGATCGGCGGCCGCCGCAACGGAGGTAACCCCCGCGGGGAGGTAACCGTTAGGTTGGAACCATGGCAAACCGGCTCGCCGACGCGACCAGCCCGTACCTGGCCCAGCATGCCGACAACCCGGTGGACTGGTGGCCGTGGTGCGAGGAGGCGTTCGCCGAAGCCCGCCGGCGCAACGTCCCGGTGCTGCTGTCGGTGGGCTACGCCGCCTGCCACTGGTGCCACGTGATGGCGCACGAGTCCTTCTCCGACGCCGAGGTGGCGGCGGCCCTCAACGCGCGGTTCGTGGCGATCAAGGTCGATCGCGAGGAACGTCCCGACATCGACGCGGTCTACATGGCCGCGACCACCGCGATGACCGGCCACGGCGGCTGGCCGATGACCTGCCTGCTGACCCCGTCCGGCGAGCCGTTCTTCTGCGGAACCTACTTTCCCAAGGACGGATTCCTGCGGTTGCTGGCGGCGGCGAACCAGGCCTGGACCGAGCAGCAGGACGAGGTGCTGGCCACCGGCGGCCGGATCGTGCAGGCGCTGCAGGCGGCACTGGCCACCGGCGCCCCGCGCACGCTCGGCGTTGATGTGCTGGACCAGGCGGTAGCCCGGCTCGGCCAGCACTTCGACCGCACCTCCGGCGGCTACGGCTCGGCGCCGAAGTTCCCGCCCTCGATGGTGCTGGAGTTCCTGCTGCGCCACCATGCCCGCACCGGTTCCGCCGCCGCGCTGGAGCAGGTCCGGCACACCTGCGAGGCGATGGCCCGCGGCGGCATCTACGACCAGCTGGCCGGCGGGTTCGCCCGGTACTCCGTCGACGCGCAGTGGGTGGTGCCGCACTTCGAGAAGATGCTCTACGACAATGCCCAGCTGCTGCGGGTCTACCTGCACCTGTGGCGGGCCACCCGCTCGCCGCTGGCGGAGCGGATCGCCCACGAGACCGCGCAGTTCCTGCTGCGGGACCTGCGCACTCCCGAGGGGGTGTTCGCCTCGGCGCTGGACGCCGACACCGAGGGCGTGGAGGGCCTGACCTACGCCTGGACGCCGGACCAGCTGAGCGAGGTGCTCGGCGAGGCGGACGGTTCTTCGGCGGCCGGCCTGCTCGGGGTCACCGCGCAGGGCAGCTTCGAGCTGGGCAGCTCCACCCTGCAACTGCGCAGCGATCCGCACGATCCCGCGTGGTGGTCGGCGGTCCGGGCCCGGTTGCTGGCCGCCCGCAACCAGCGGCCGCAACCCGCCCGGGACGACAAGGCGATCACCGCCTGGAACGGGCTGGCCATCGCCGGCCTCGCCGAGGCGGGCGTGCTGCTCCAGCGGCCGGATTACCTTGCCGCCGCACGGGATTGTGCCGGTTTCCTGCTCGACCGGCACCTGGTGGACGGCCGGTTGCACCGCTCGTCGCGGGCCGGTTCGGTCAGCGCCGCAATGGGGGTGGCCGAGGACTACGGCGACCTGGCCGAAGGGCTGCTGGCGTTGCACCAGGCCACCGCCGAGCCACGCTGGCTGGCGGCGGCGGGGGAGTTGCTGGAGGTGGCGCTGACCCGGTTCGCCGACGGCGCCGGCGGTTTCTTCGACACCGCCGACGATGCCGAGGCGCTGTTCAGTCGGCCACGCGACGCCTCGGACACCGCGGCGCCGTCCGGGCAGTCGGCGCTGGCCGGTGCCCTGCTCGGTTACGCCGCGCTGACCGGTTCGGCCCGGCACCGCGAGGCCGCCGAGGCCGCGCTGGCCGCGGCCGGTGAGCTGGCGGCGGCCGAACCCCGATTCGCCGGCTGGAGCCTGGCGGTCGCCGAGGCGGCGGTGGCCGGGCCGCTGCAGGTCGCCGTCGTCGGCTCCGGCCCGGCGGCCGACGCGCTGCTGGCCGCCGCCCGGATGAGTACCTCGCCGGGGCTGGTGCTGGCCTTCGGCGAACCGGACGCCGCCGGGGTGCCACTGCTGGCCGACCGGCCGCTGCTGGCCGGCGAGCCCGCCGCCTATGTCTGCCGGGGGTTCGTGTGCGAGCGGCCGGTCGGCACTCCGGCCGAGCTGCTGGCAGCCCTCGGCTGAAGGCAGGACCCCGTCCGGGCGCCTAGGGTGATCGCATGATGAGGACGCAGCCGCCCGGCTTCCGGTGGCTGGTGGGCGGGTTCGCCCTGGTCGCCGCGATCGCTCTCGGCTGGCACTACCACACGGCCGGTGACCGGGGTGCCCTGGTGTTCGCGGTGCTGTGCCTGCTGGCTGCCGGCTACTGGTTGATCATCGACCGGGAACCGGAGTGAGCCGGCTGTCCGGGATCGGGCGGGAGGCCGCGACCCGGCCCTGGCGGTAGCGAATCCGATGGTCAGGGCGGCAGAAAAAGGAGTGCTCCGCAGGTGCCGGCAGTCCCGTACCGGTACCTGCGGAGCACCCCGGGCCCCCGCGCTTGTAGTGCTCCCCCGCTTGTACTGCATTCCCCCGTGCTTGGTACTGCCTTTCCCGCGCTGGTACTGCTTCCCCCCGTGCTGTGGTGCTCCCCGTGCTGGTACTGCATTCCCCCGTGCTGGTAGTGCTACCCCCGTTCGTACCGCATTTCCCCGTGCGGCACTGCTTCCCCCGTGCTGGTACTGCATCCCCCGCGGTCCTGCTTCCCAGGCCGGCCCGCGCAACTGCTGGTACTGCTTCCCCCGGCGGCGCTGGTCTCCCAGTTCCGCTTTCGTGTTTCCCCGTGGGCACAAGTATGGGGATCTTACGTAGACCACACAAGACGCAATCCAGTCACCAGGTCACTACGGAGCGTGCCCGGTGCGAGGGGTTCAGCTCGCCCGGTGGGCGCGCAGCACCAGGTCCTCGACGTGATGGGCGGCGGTGGCCGAGCCCGGCGGACGGGGCCGCTTGTCGTTGACCTCGATGGCCCAGCCGGGGGTGTCCCGCAGTGCCGCCACGAAGTCCTCGATCTGCAGGTAGGCGTCGGGATCGAACGGTATGCCGTGGCGGTGCGGGTCGCGCATGGCCGCCATGTCGTGACTGATGACGAGCAACCTGCCGCCCGGGGCGACGGCGGCGAGGATGTTGCAGACCCCGCGGCCATCGGGCGTCCGGGGAATCGAGGCGTAGCTGGCCGTGACGAGGTCGAACGCGCCACGGGGGAACGGCTCGAACGCGTTGGCGTCGCCCTGCCGGCAGGTGACCTGCAGCCCGCGCCGCGCCGCTTCGGCCCGGACCCGGTCGAGCGCCCGCGAGGAGATGTCGCTCGCGGTCACGTTCCAGCCCTGCTCGGCCAGCCAGATCGCGTCGCCGCCCTCGCCGGCGCCGACATCGAGCACCCGGCCGGCGGTCAGTCCGGCCGCTTCGGCGACGAGTGAGCCGTTGGGATTTCCGCTCCACATCTGCTCGCCGGAGTAGCGGTGGTCCCAGTCCGATGCCTGCCCGGAGGGGCGGCCGGCGGTGCGCACGTCCTCGTCCGCGAGGCTGAACGCGACCATTCCGCCGACCCGGCTGCCGTCCGCCGCGGCCTGCAGCAACTGCTGGCTGGGATCGGTGATGTTGCCGGCGGCGTAGATCCCCTCGACGGACGTGGCACCGGTCGCGTCGACGGCAAGCACCTCACCCAGCCCGCTGGGATGCGGCTCGGGCCGCAGTCCCAGGGCGAGGAGCGGCTCGGCCCGGGGACGGAAGCGCGGACTGACGGCGACCGCGTCGGCGCCGATCCGGGATCCGTCGGCCAGCTCGACCCCGGCCAGCCGGCCGTCAGCCCCGGCGACGACGGCCCGGACCGTGGCCGGGCGGATGTCCACCCCGGCGGCCCGCAGGGCATCGACCTGGGCGGCGTCGACCTCGACCCCGTCCTGCAGCAGCACGGTGAGCCGCTCGGTGAGCTGGCGGAACAGCGGAGCGGTGTGCAGGCCCATGGGGTGCGTGACGAGCTGCACGATCCGCTGGTCGCGGACCTCGTAGCCGTGACAGAACGGGCAATGGATCACCGCGCCGCCCCAGTGGCCGGCGAGGCCCTCGATATCGGGCAGCTCGTCGACCAGGCCGGTGGCCACGACCAGCCGCCGGGCGAGAACGGTGTGCCCCTCGGCAAGCTCGACGCGGTAGCGCTCGCCGGCCCGGCTCACCGCGAGCGCCCGTCCGGACAGGATCTCGCCGCCGTAGCCGCGCACCTCTGCCCGGCCCGCGGCGAGCAGTTCGGCCGTCGGCGTGCCGTCCCGGCCGAGGAAGCTGTGCAGGTGGGCGGCAGCCGCGTTGCGCGGCTCGCCGGAGTCGACCACGACGATGGAGCGGCGTTGCCGGCTGAGCTGCAGGGCGGCTGCCAGGCCGGCCGCCGAGCCGCCGATCACGGCGACGTCGCAGTGCCGGACGGTGGGTGCGGGAGTGTGGCTCATGCCAGCGACAGTAGCGGCGCCTGTCGATATATGCGATCCTCCTTGCAGTATCTGCAAGGAGGATTCGATGGCCGAGCTCGCCGACATCGAACATGTGGTGCGAACCCGGCTGCGCAGCCTGCGCACCACGCTCGGCCTCTCGCTGGACGAGCTTGCTGCCCGTACCAATCTCAGCCCGTCCACGATCAGCCGGGTCGAGACCGGCAAGCGCAGCATCAGCCTCGACATCCTGTTGCCGCTGGCGGCCGGACTGCAGGTCGGGCTGGATGCGCTGCTGGAGATGAGCACCGACGACGACGTGGTCATCCGGCCGGTCCCGAACCGGACGGCGGGCCGCACCACCTGGCTGCTGAGCCGGCCCGGTGGCAGCACGGTCGCGGTGAAGATGCGCCTGGAGCCGACCCGGGCGCCGGTGCGGCAGCGGGTGCATCCCGGCCATGACTGGTTGTTCGTGCTCACCGGGCGCATCCGGCTGCTGCTCGGCGAGCGCGAGATAGTCCTGGACACCGGCGAGGCGGCCGAGTTCGCCACCATGACCCCGCACGCGTTCGCCGCGATCGGCCGGCCGGCCGAGGTGGTGATGGTCTTCGACCGCGACGGGCAGCACGCCCACGTGCACAGCGGCACCGAGTGATCGCCGGCCGCGCCGCCCGGCGGGTCACTTCGAGGTTGTCCGGTAGGCCCGCCCGCCGGGTCTAGGCTAGAAAGCCGTGGACCTGCGCGCCGGGCTGTACTCGCTGTACGAGCGCCGGCTGCTGAAGGCCCTGGCGGGCCGCCCGGTTCCCCGGCACGTGGCGGTGATGCTGGACGGCAACCGGCGCTGGGCCCGGGCGGCCGGCTTCGAGGACGTCAACGACGGGCACCTGGTGGGCGCCCGCCACATCGACAACCTGCTCGCCTGGTGTGCCGAGGCCGGCGTCGAGCACGTCACCCTGTGGCTGCTGTCCACCGACAACCTGCACCGGGACCCGGCCGAGGTCGGCCCGCTGCTGGGCATCATCGCCGCCGTCGCCCAGGCGCTGTCGGCACCCGAGGAGCCGTGGCGGCTCAACGTGGTGGGCGCGCTGGACACCCTGCCCGCCGGCACCGCCGAGGCGCTCAAGACCGCGGCCGAGCGGTCGGCCGGCAAGCGGGGGATGACGGTCAACCTGGCGGTCGGCTACGGCGGCCGCCGCGAGATCGCCGACGCGGTGCGCTCGCTGCTGCAGTCGCACGCCCAGGCCGGCACGTCGATCGAGGAGCTGGCCGAGATCATCGACGTCGAGCACATCGCCGAGCACCTCTACACCCGGGGCCAGCCCGATCCGGACCTGGTGATCAGGACGTCGGGGGAGCAGCGGCTGTCCGGGTTCCTGCTGTGGCAGTCGGCGCATTCGGAGTTCTACTTCTGCGACGCCCTGTGGCCGGACTTCCGCAAGACCGACTTCCTGCGCGCGCTGCGCGACTTCTCCGAGCGGCACCGGCGCTTCGGCAGCTGAGCCCGGTACCCGCTCACCGCGGTTACGGCGTGGCGCGGGCCCGGCGCCGGTAGGCAGACGTAGCGTCCCCGGCAGGCGTCCGACCGGCAAGGGCGGGCGCTCGGGAGGTCCCTTGACGGTGGTGAAAAGCCAGCGGGGGGCCGGCATCGCCCCCGTACCATGGGGGATGACCGGAACCCTCGACCGGGCAGGCGGCGGTGCCACGCCTGTCCACGGTGTCGGTAGTGCGCGACACCGCAGCGCTCAGGAGCCCTAGTGACCCACCCTTCTTCCCCGTCCGGCCCGGCCGTCAAGACCTTCGTGCTGGACACCTCGGTACTGCTGTCGGATCCCGGAGCGCTGGCCCGCTTCGGTGAGCACCAGGTCGTCCTGCCACTGGTCGTGATCGGCGAGCTGGAAGGCAAGCGGCACCACCCCGAACTCGGCTGGTTCGCCCGCGAGACGTTGCGTGCCCTGGACGACCTGCGCATCCGGCACGGCCGGCTGGACGCGCCGGTGCCGGTGGGCGAGCAGGGCGGCACCCTGCATGTCGAGCTGAACCACTCCGACCTGGCGCTGCTGCCGGCCGGTTTCCGGGTGGAGAGCAACGACTCGCGGATCCTGGCGGTGGCGCTGAACCTGGCCAACGAGGGCCGCGAGGTGGTGCTGGTCTCCAAGGACATGCCGCTGCGGGTCAAGGCCGCGGCCGTGGGGCTGGCGTCGGACGAGTACCGGGTGCACCCGGGGATCGACTCCGGCTGGACCGGCATGGCCGAGCTGGAGGTGTCCACCGCGGTCATCGACTCGCTGTACAACGCCGACCGGGTGGAGGCCGCCGAGACCGAGGAACTGTTGGCGGTGGGCGAGCTGCCCTGCCACACCGGCCTGGTGCTGCACTCGGCCCGGGGCTCGGCGCTGGCCCGAGTGACCGCCGACAAGCAGCTGAAGCTGGTGCGCGGCGACCGGGAGGCGTTCGGCCTGCGCGGCCGGTCGGCCGAGCAGCGGATCGCGCTGGACCTGCTGCTGGACCCCGAGGTCGGCATCGTGTCCCTGGGCGGGCGGGCCGGCACCGGCAAGTCGGCACTGGCGCTGTGCGCGGGCCTGGACGCGGTGATGGAACGGCGGGCGCACAAGAAGGTGGTGGTGTTCCGGCCGCTCTACGCCGTCGGCGGCCAGGAGCTGGGCTACCTGCCGGGCAGCGAGAACGAGAAGATGGCGCCGTGGGCGCAGGCGGTCTTCGACACCCTCGGCGCGCTGGTCAGCAAGGACGTGATGGACGAGGTGATGGACCGTGGCATGGTCGAGGTGCTGCCGCTGACCCACATCCGCGGCCGCTCGCTGCACGACTCGTTCGTCATCGTGGACGAGGCGCAGTCGCTGGAGCGCAACGTGCTGCTGACCGTGCTGTCCCGGATCGGCTCGGGATCCCGGGTGGTGCTCACCCACGACGTGGCCCAGCGGGACAACCTGCGGGTCGGCCGGCACGACGGGGTGGCCGCGGTGATCGAGGCGCTGCGCGGGCACCCGCTGTTCGCGCACGTCACGCTCACCCGCTCCGAGCGCTCGCCGATCGCCGCGCTGGTCACCGAGCTGCTCGAGGACGTCGGCCTGTAGGTCCGACCGGTGCCGGGCTGGTAGCCGCTACCGGCCCGGCACACCTTCGGGGGCTCAGTCCGCCGGCGGTGCCAGTGGCTCCCGGGTCCGGTCGCCGAGGTCGCCGAGGGCGGGCAGGCCGTCGATGGACACCGCGTTCTTGGTCTCCGGGTACTCCCGGTAGACCGCCGGCCCCTTCTTCTCCTGGCGCAGGTCGAGCACGTCACGGTGCGCGGCGAAGTCCATCAGCGGCACCGCGTAGCCGCAGGAGTCGCTGACCCGGTCCAGGTCGACCAGCACGATGGCACGCTGGGCGGTGGTGCGCTGCTTGGCGAAGGCGGGCCGGAGCTCGGCGAACTCGGGATCCTGGGTGAGCACGATCCGGCCGGTGCCCGACAGCCGGACGATGGTGGGCCGGCCGGTGAAGGCGGCGAACATCAGGGTGATCCGGCCGTTCTCACGCAAGTGGGCGATGGTCTCCGCACCCGAGCCGTAGTAGTCGAGGTAGCCGACCCGGTGGGAGTCGAAGACCACGAAGGTGCCGGCCATCCCCTTCGGGGAGACGTTGACGTGGCCGTCGGCGGCCAGCGGGGCGGTGGCCACGAAGAACACCGGCTGGCTGGTCAGCCAGGCTGCCAGCTTGTCGTCGATGCCGTCGTAGACGTTCACCGCCCGCCCGGTCTGCTAGGGCTGCCCGGCCGGCCGGGTCATCGACAGCACGTCCAGCACCTCGTCCAGCTTGTCCTCGGTGATGGCGCCGGAGCTGACGTGGCCGCGCTCGATGACCACCTGCCGGATGGTCTTGCGCTCGGCCAGCGCCTGCTTGGCGATCTTGGCGGCCTCGTCGTAGCCGACGTAGTGGTTGAGCGGGGTGACGATCGAGGGCGAGGACTCGGCGTACTCGCGGCAGCGCTCGACGTTGGCCTCGATGCCGGCCACGCACCGGTCGGCGAACACCGTGCTGACGTTGCCGATCAGCCGGATCGACTCCAGCACGTTGCGGGCCATCACCGGCAGCATGACGTTCAGCTCGAAGTTGCCGGCGGCACCGGCGAAGGCCACCGCGGCGTCGTTGCCGATCACCTGGGCCACCACCTGGCAGACCGCCTCGCACAGCACCGGGTTGACCTTGCCGGGCATGATCGACGAGCCCGGCTGCAGGTCGGGCAGGAACAGCTCGGTCAACCCGGTCCGCGGGCCGGAGCCCATCCAGCGGATGTCGTTGCTGATCTTGTTGAGGCTGACCGCGACGGTGCGCAGCACGCCGGACAGCTCCACCAGCGCGTCCCGGGCGCCCTGGGCTTCGAAGTGGTCGCGTGCCTCGGTCAGCGGCAGCCCGGTCTCGGCGGCGATCAGGGCGATGACGTCGGCGGCGAAGCCGGCCGGGGCGTTGATGCCGGTGCCCACCGCGGTGCCGCCCAGCGGCAGCTCGGCCACCCGCGGCAGGCAGGCCTGCAGGCGCTCGATGCCGTAGCGGACCTGCGCGGCGTAACCGGCGAACTCCTGGCCCAGGGTGACCGGGGTGGCGTCCATCAGGTGGGTACGCCCGGACTTCACCACGGTGGCGAACTCGCCGGCCTTGGCCTCCAGCGCGCCGGCCAGGTGGTCCAGCGCGGGGATCAGGTCGGTGACCACGCCCTTGGTGGCGGCGACGTGGATCGCCGACGGGAACTGGTCGTTGGACGACAGCGGGTCGTTGACGTCGTCGTTGGGGTGCACGCTCGCGCCGAGTCTCTCGGCGCCCAGCGAGGCCAGCACCTCGTTGGCGTTCATGTTCGAGGAGGTGCCCGACCCGGTCTGGAACACGTCGATCGGGAACTCGGCGTCCCAGTCGCCGCGGGCCACCTCGGCGGCCGCGGCGGCGATGGCCTCGGCCTTGGCCGCATCCAGCAGCCCGCGCTCGGCTCGCACCCGCGCCCCGGCGCCCTTGATCAGGGCCAGCCCCGCGATCAGCTCCCGCTCGATCGGCTGGCCGGAGATCGGGAAGTTCTGCACCGCCCGCTGGGTCTGGGCCCGCCACTTGGCGCGGGCCGGCACTTCGACCTCGCCCATCGAGTCCTTCTCGATCCGGTACTCGACCGCTGCGGCGTCCGGCGAAACCTGCGGGTTCGAGTGCGCGCTGGGCTGCTCAGACATCAGCCGATGCTCCCTGGGTGTCGGCGTTCCTACCAAACAATTGGACACTCCAGAGCCTAGCCAGCCCGGCCTCGGCGAGCGTGCGGCTGTGGCGGGACTAACCCTGCCGTCCCGGCTCGTGCGAAAGGGGCTACTGCCCGCCCTGCGGCTGCTGCCAGCCGGACTGGCCGGCCGGCTGCTCCCAGGCCGGCCGGGCCGGCTGCTGCCAGCCGCCGGCGGGCTGGCCGGCGCTGGGCTGGCCCTGGCCACCGGGCTGGCTGGCGCCGGGCTGGCCCTGGCCGCCGGCGGCGCTGCCCGGCTGGCCGTAGCCCAGCTGCAGGGCGGTCTGCTTGGCGGCCTCGGTGACCGGAACCGCCACCACCGCGGTGGCGTAGGCGCAGATCTCGCTCCAGTTGCCGCCCAGCTCGGTGGTGTCGAACCGCATCGCGACCAGGGCGTTGCCGCCCCGGGCCTGGGCCTCGGCGAACAGCCGGGTCATCGCCTCGTTGCGGCTGGCCAGCACGTTGCGGGTCATGCCCTGCAACTCACCACCCACCAGGGACTTGAACCCGGCGCCCATCTGGGAGAAGGCGTTGCGGGAGCGCACGGTCACTCCGAACACCTCGCCGCAGACCCGCTGGATCTCCCAACCCGGGATGTCGTTCATGGTGACGCAGAGCATGCTGGCTCTCCCCTGGTAGCTGTCAGCCGGTGGTAACCGCTGTCCGACGGGACAGCCTAGTTCCGATCGAAGTCCACCGAGGCGTAAGCCCGCAGCTTGGACAGCTGGTGCAGCGAGTCGACGGTGCGGATGGTGCCGGACTTCGAGCGCATCACGATCGAGGAGGTGGCGACCGCGCCGCGGTCGTAGCGCACCCCGCGCAGCAGCTCCCCGTCGGTGATGCCGGTGGCGCAGAAGAAGACGTTCTCCCCGGTGACCAGGTCGCGGGTGGTGAGCACCCGGGACAGGTCGTGCCCGGCGTCGATGGCCTTCTCGCGTTCCTCGGGGGTCTGCGGCCAGAGCCGGCCCTGGATGGCGCCGCCCATGCAGCTGATCGCGGCGGCCGCGATGATGCCCTCCGGGGTGCCGCCGATGCCCAGCAGCAGGTCCACGCCGGTGCCGGCCCGGGCCGCCATGATGGCGCCGGCCACGTCCCCGTCGGAGATGAACTTGATCCGGGCTCCGGACGCGCGCACCTCGGAGACCAGGTCGGCATGCCGGGGCCGGTCCAGGATCACCACCGTGACGTCCTCGGGCTTGCCGCCCTTGGCCTTGGCCACCCGGGCGACGTTCTCCCGCACCGGCGCGGTGAGGTCGATGACGTCGGCGGCCTCCGGCCCGGTGGCGATCTTCTCCATGTAGAACACCGCGGACGGGTCGAACATCGAGCCGCGCTCGGCCACCGCGATCACCGCGATCGCGTTGGGCATGCCCTTGGCCATCAGGGTGGTGCCGTCGATCGGGTCGACCGCCACGTCGCACTCGGGCCCGGTGCCGTCCCCCACCCGCTCGCCGTTGTAGAGCATCGGGGCGTGGTCCTTCTCGCCCTCGCCGATCACCACCACGCCGTCCATCGCGACGGTGCCGATCAGGGTGCGCATCGCGTCGACCGCGGCGCCGTCACCACCGTTCTTGTCCCCCCGGCCGACCCAGCGGGCCGCGGCCATCGCGGCGGCCTCGGTGACCCGCACCAGCTCCAGCGCGAGGTTGCGGTCCGGTGCCTGGTGGCTGACGGCCAGTTCCGGAGGGACGTGACCGGACGGTGCGGGGTCAGTCATGCAAGTTCGGCCCTTCTCGACGTCGGCGGCTTCAGGCTCGATGAGCTGCACCCTATCCGGGGTCCGGGACGGCCAGCCACCGGTAGGCCTGCTCGGCGGGCCCGTCCGTCCGGCGGCCAGCCGTGGCCGGCCACCCGGTTGGCGGCCGGCCACCGGCACCGGTGACCATGGAGGGGTGACCCGTCCGCCCGACCCGGCTGCCCGGCAACGGCTGCGCACCCCGGCGAACCTGTGGCGGGCGCTGATCCCGCTGCTGGTGATCGTCGGCCTGGTGGTGCTGCTGAACCGGCCGGCCGGGCAGGGCAGCGACGGGGTGCACGTCATCGACCCCGGTCCGGCGATCGCGGCCGCCCGGCAACAGTCCGGCTTCGCGGTGCTGGTGCCGACCGGGCTGCCCGCCGGCTGGCGGCCGACCTCGAGCGAGCTGGTCCCGGCCGAGCCTGCCGCCCCGGCCGGCCTGCGGATCGGCTACGTCAGCCCGGCCGGCAAGTACGCCGAGCTGTTCGAGAGCCCGGACGCCCCGGAGGCGGTGGCGGCCCGGTACGGGCCGCTGACCACCGACGGCACCGCGCCGGTGGCCGGAGCCAGCTGGCAGCGGTACCAGACCTCGGCCGGCCGGCTGCTGTTGCGCCACACCGTGGGCACGGTCACCGCCGTGGTCACCGGCAGTGCCTCGCAGGCCGAACTGGTCGAGCTGGCGGGTTCGCTGCGCTGACCCGGCTGGCCGGTTAGCGCGCATCCGGGTCGGCGGGGGAGCGCGCCGGAGGTACGCCCGAGGCTGCCGTCCGGGCTTTCGCGACCGGGTCGCCCGCGACCGGTGGCACTAACCCCAGCCGCATCGCAATGACTGCGCGTGGCGCATCTTTTGCCGGGCTGTTACCGAATTAGCCATTCCGGACGGCCGGGTCAGCAGGTAGGGTGACGCCACCCCCGTTGTGACGGCGGTCACCTGCTTTGGCCGTCCTTCCGCTCACGCTGAAGCAGGAGATCACCCATGCGCCGTAAGCGTATTGCTCTCGTTCAACAAGGCGTGTGGGCAATGCCCCTGGAATCGATGCCGCTGGCAATCGGGTATATGAAAGCCGCTGTCGACGCCGATGAAATACTGCGCGACGAATTCGAGACCAGGATTGTCAATTTCCGGGGTGCCACCACTGTCGGCACCGCCATCGCCGCAATCTTCGGCGAGGCCGTTCCAGATGTGCTGGCAATCTCGGTGTTCGGCTGGAACTTCCGCGAGGCCCTGGTGCTGTCGGAGACGTTCAAGCAGCTCAACCCCGCCGGCCTGGTGGTGCTCGGCGGAACCCATGTCGCCAACCAGGGCGAACGAATTTTCCGGTTGTGTCCCGAAGTGGACGTCGTCGTCAACGGCGAGGGGGAGCTGGCGCTGCCCGAACTGCTGCGCGCCTGGGTGGCTGGTGAGTTCCCGCAGCCACGCGGGCCGGAGATCGCCGGCATCTCCTACCGGGCACCGGACGGCACCGCGGTGACTACAAAGAACCGGCCGGGAATCGCCGATCTTTCTCTGATCGTGTCACCCTTCCTGTCCGGCGCCATCGAGATGACCGACCCGGCGGGCCGGTTCCGCTACGACGTGGCGATCATGGAAACCAATCGCGGTTGCCCGTACCACTGTGCCTTCTGTTACTGGGGTGGCGCGATCGGCCAGAAATTCCGCAACTTCCCGCGCGAACGGCTGCTCGCCGAATTGGAGATATTCGCGCACTACAAGGTGCACAGCGTCATCCTGTGCGATTCGAACTTCGGTATGCAGGCCGCCGACGAACAATTCCTAGAAGACGTGATCAAGCTCCGGGAGCGGACCGGATATCCGCGCTCGATCGAATCGTCCTGGACCAAGAACAAGTCCCAGACCTTCTACCGCATCGTGCAGAAGATGAAGGCCGCCGGCCTGCACACCTCGTTCACCATCGCCCTGCAGACCCTCGACGATACCGCGCTGCGCGGCATGAACCGGCGCAACATGAAGCTCAACGACTGGCAGGCGCTGGCCCGGTGGCTGGCCGCGGAGGGCCTGGACACCTATGCCGAGATCCTCTGGGGCGCGCCGGGGGAGACCACCGAGTCCTTCCTGCGCGGCTACGACGAGCTGTCGCTGCACGTGCCGCGGATCGCGGCCTACCCGCTGATGCTGCTGCCCAACACCGAGTACTCCGACCGGCGCGCGCAGTTCGGCCTGGTCACCACCCGGGGCCAGTCGGACGACTTCGAGTACGTGCTGGCCTCCAACACCATGACCTTCGCCGAGAACCTCGCCATGCAGGGCTTCCTGCTGTGGGCCCGGGCCTGCGCGGAGAACTCCTTCTTCCGCTACATCTGGCGCCCGCTGCGCAGCTACGCCGGGCTCACCCAGTCCCAGGTGCTGTTCTCCCTGGCCGGCTGGTTCGACCGCTGCACCGACCCGGCGGCGCGGGCGCTGACCTCGCCGACCACCATCCTGGAGCCCGCCGCGGTGAACGCCGCGGTCCGCGCGCTGCTACTGGACCCGCGGGTGCGCGAGCTGCTGGTGCAGTGGTGGGCCGAGGAGATCCGTCCCCAGGTGCCGGCCGCCCGCCAGGCGCTGCTGGACGAGGTCTTCCGGTTCGACATGACGACGCTGCCGCTGATCGCCGGCCAGCTGGACCCGGCCGAGCTGACCGAGGAGGACGGGATGCTGCTGCACCGGCGCAGCGAGCCGTTCGACCTCGACGTCCCGGCGTTGGTGGCGGCGCTGCGGGCCGACCCGGCCGGCGAGCTGCCGGCGCCGGCGCCGACCATGTTCGAGCTGTGCTGGCGGCTGGGCCTGGAGGCCTACGTCGACAACCACGAGGAGGCCCTGCAGTACATGGGCCAGATCGTGCGTACCGACCAGCTGGAGGACCTGCCGGCCGCAGGCTGAGACCGTCCCGGCGGGGTTCGTCCGGGCTGGTCGAGACTTTCCTGGCCGCGTTCGGCCAGCCGGTTTCAGCCGCGCTCGTCGCTGGTCGCGATGGCCGCGTCCAGCCGGGCGCGGGCGCCGTCGAGCCAGCGCTGGCAGATGCCGGCCAGCTCCTCGCCGCGCTGCCACAGCGACAGCGACTCCTCCAGCGGCTGGCCGCCGCTCTCCAGCGCCTGCACGATCTCGCGCAGCTCGGCGCGGGCGGCCTCGTAGCTGATCTCCGGTTCGGGGTGTGCGCTCATCGCAGGCAAGGTTAGCCCGCTGAAAGTCAGTGGCTGACCTGCACTCCGAACTCCCCGTCGGCCACCCGCACCTGCAGCAGCTCGCCGGCCTGCGCCTGGCCGGTGCTGCGCACCAGCTCGCCGGCGGAGTTCCACAGCACCGCGTAGCCACGGTTGAGCACCGCCTGCGGCGACAGGCTCACCACCCGGGCCAGCAGCTGCGCGGTGTCGGCCTCGGCCAGTTGCAGCCGGCCGGCCAGGATGGCCCGGTTGCGCTGCACGGCCCGCTCGCACTCCTCGGCGCCCAGCGCGATCAGCCGGCCCACCCCGCGCCGCAGCCGCTGCGGCAGCCCCGCCATCAGCTGGTCCTCGGTGTCGAGCCGGCGGTGCACGCTGGCCCGCAGCCGGGCCCGGGCATCGGCCAGCTGGTCGAGCTCGGCGGCGAGGTCCGGCACGATCCGCTTGGCGGCGTCGGTGGGGGTGGAGACCGCCAGGTCCGCGACCAGGTCCAGCAACGGCTGGTCGGTCTCGTGGCCGATGGCGCTGACCACCGGCGTGCGCAGCTCGGCGACCGCGCGCAGCAGCCCCTCGTTGGAGAACGGCAGCAGGTCCTCCACGCTGCCGCCGCCGCGGGCGATCACGATCACCTCGACGTCCGGCCGGGCATCCAGGCGGCGCAGCGCGGCGATGATCTCCGACACCGCGGTGCTGCCCTGGGTGGCGGTGTTCTCGATCGCGAACACCGCACCGGGCAACCGCCGCAGGGTGTTCTCGACCACGTCCCGTTCGGCGGCGCTGGCCCGGCCGGTGACCAGGCCGATGGCGCGGGGCAGGAAGGGCAGCGGGCGCTTGCGGGCGGCCGCGAACAGGCCCTCGGCGGCCAGCAGCTGCTTCAACCGCTCGATGCGGGCCAGCAGCTCACCCAGTCCCACCTGCCGGATCTCGGTCGCGCGCAGGCTGAGGGTGCCCCGCTCGGCGTAGAAGTCCGGGCGGGCCCGCAGCACCACCCGGGTGCCCTCGGCGAGCGGTTCCACCAGCACCGAACGGTGGCAGGTGACCTGGATGGAGATGTTGGCGTCGACGTCGCGCAGCGTCAGGAAGTAGGTGGCCACGCCGGGCCGGCGGACGAACTGGGCGACCTGGCCCTCCACCCACACCTCGCCGAGCCGGCCGATCCAGTCCGCGAGGGCCTGGCTGATCCGCCGTAACGGCAGCGGAGCTTCCGGGCTGGACTCCAGCTTGCTCACTCGTCGGCGGGGTTGGCTTCGTGTGCGTGCAGGATCTCTGCGGCCATGGTGGACGGGGTCGGCGCTCCGGACGGGTCGGCCTTGCTGGCTGCCACCTCGAGCGGCTCGGCCTTGCGGGGGGCCCGCTTGGCCTTGGCCGGGCCGGTCTTGGCCGGGCTGGCCTTGGTTCCAGCCGCCTTGGCGGGTGCCTTGGCCGGTGCAGCCTTGGCGGCCTTCTTCGCGGCCTTCGCGGGCGCCTTGGCCGGGGCTGCCGGCAGGTCGGGGTGGGACACCGCGTCGGCCAGCGACGCAGCGGGCGGGGCCGGCTCGACGCCGCTCGGCGGCGGCGCGGTCCCGTCGTCGGCACCGGCTGCGCCAGCACCGGCGGTATCAGCACCAGCTGCGCCAGCACCGGCTGCGCCAGTACCGGCTGCGGCGGTGCCGGTCGTATCGAGGTCGGGAGTGGCGGTGCTGGCATCCGACTGGGTGCCGCCCACTCCGACGGCGTCCCAGCGGTCCTGGCCGTCGTCGGAGTTGCTCTCGGCGAAGCCGGTGCCGTCGTAGTCGATCCGGTCGAAGGCCGCCTTGCCGGCCTGCGGGTCGGCAGTGGCGGGCGACTCGTCGAAGGTCGCCCAGCTCGGCGGCTCCGCGGAGCTGCCGCGCAGCTGGCTGAGCACCTCGTCGCCGCGGGCGCTGAGGGTGGCCAGGTGCTGCTGCAGTCGCAACGACGCCTGCATGGCCGTCGAGACCGCGCGCAGCGGGACCGTGCTGACCATCTGCGGCAGCGTCTCAGGAAGTTTGCGTGCCTCGTCCACGGCGGTGGCGGCCAGGCCGAGGGCTGCTCTGATCGGAGTCGGGATGTTCGGCATGCCTCCAGCCTGCACCACGGCTTGACGGTGCGCGAGAGCGGGCCGTCCGCGGTGCCCGGTTGCCGGTAGCGGACGGGCCGGTGGGCCGGGCTACCGGACGAACCGCTCAGGCCGCCGGGTGAACGGCTCATGGTCCCCGCGCCGGTACGTAAGATTGGGCACATGCCCGAAGCTGCAACCCCGCCCGCCCCCGCCAAGCGGGTCCTGCTCGCCATCCCCCGTGGCTACTGCGCGGGGGTGGATCGGGCCGTCCAGACGGTGGAACGGGCGCTGGAGCACTACGGTGCGCCGGTCTACGTCCGCAAGCAGATCGTGCACAACCTGTACGTGGTGCGCTCGCTGGAGGCGCGCGGGGCGATCTTCGTCGACGAGACCGACGAGGTTCCCGAGGGTGCGATCGTGGTGTTCTCGGCGCACGGGGTGGCGCCCGAGGTGCACACCGAGGCGGCCGGCCGCGGCCTGCGGACCATCGACGCGACCTGCCCGCTGGTGACCAAGGTCCACCAGGAGGCCCGCCGGTTCGCCGCCGAGGACTACGACATCGTGCTGATCGGCCACGAGGGCCATGAAGAGGTGGTCGGCACCACCGGCGAGGCGCCCGAGCACATCAAGCTGGTGGACGGCCCGGCCGACGTCGCCGAGGTCGAGGTGCGCGACCCGGAGCGGGTGGTGTGGCTGTCCCAGACCACGCTCTCGGTGGACGAGACGATGGAGACCGTCGCCGCGCTGCAGCAGCGGTTCCCGTTGCTGCAGTCCCCGCCCAGCGACGACATCTGCTACGCCACCCAGAACCGGCAGGCCGCGGTCAAGGCCATCGCGCCGCAGGCGGAGCTGTTCCTGGTGGTCGGCTCGGCGAACTCCTCCAACTCGGTGCGGATGGTCGAGGTGGCCCGGGCCGCCGGCGCCCGGCAGGCCCACCTGATCGACAGCGCCGCCGACATCCGGCCGGAATGGCTGGCCGGGGTGACCACGGTGGGGCTCTCGTCCGGTGCCTCGGTCCCCGAGGTGCTGGTGCGTGAGGTGGCGGACTGGCTGGCCGCCCGCGGCTGGAGCGACCTGCAGGAGGTCACCCACACCGAGGAGCGGCTGACGTTCGCGCTGCCCCAGGAACTGCGCCGGGACCTGAAGCTGGCCGCCAAGCGCTGAGCCTGCGGTTTGCCGGTACACCGGCAGCGTTCCAGGGTCAGGGCCAGCCGGGCCCCGCCGGTCGATCCCGTCAGGCCGCTTCGTCGGTCAGCTGAGAGTCAGCGCCGCGCCATCAGCCGGATGCCGGCGACCACCAGCACCACCGCCGTGGCGCCCGCGATGGCCGGAAAGCCGTAGACGATCCAGTTGGTCGCCGCGTCGATCAGCTTGCCCCGGTTGTGCAGGCCGCCGCTGCGTACGTAGAGCAGCCCGGCCGAGGCGGCGAAGTACACCAGCGGCGGTGCGATCACCACGCTGAACATCTCGCTGCGCCGCACCGCCAGGATGGCCACCAGCGACGCGAGCACCAGGCTGTAGTTGAACACGCCCCGGATCGCGGAGCCGCTCACCGAGTCGATCAGGCCGCCGATCCCGGCGATGGCCACCAGCAGCAGCACCGCCAACCAGCCGGGCAGGCCGGGTTCGCGCCGGCTGCGTTGCTCCAGCCGGGTGCGCCGGGGAACCTCACCCGGCGCGGGAGAGCGGTAGGCCGGCTCGCCGTACGGACGCTGGCCGGCGACGCGGGAGTACGTCTCTGGCTGGTCCGGCACGGACGTCGCTCCGTTCGCAGGGTGCACGGAGGCCTACGGTACTCGGCTCATCAGTTCTTCCGCCGTGAGCGTGCGGGTGGCCGCCAGGATCTGTTCGGTCTCGGCAAGCTCGCCGTCGACGGCCGGGTCGACGACCGACAGCTCGGCCAGCCGCCGGGCGCTGACCAGCACCCGGCCCTCCAGGGTTCCCACCGTGTTGTTGAAGCTGCCCACCGCCGCGTTGAGCGAGCGGCCCAGCTTGTCTAGGTGCGCGCCCATGCCGGCCAGCCGCTGGTAGAGCTCGCGGCCGAGCTGGTTGACCTCGGCGGTGTTGCGGGCCAGTGACTGCTGGCGCCAGGTGTAGCCGACGGTCCGCAGCAGGGCCACCAGCGTGGTCGGGGTGGCCAGGATGACGTTGCGGGCGAAGGCGTGCTCCAGCAGGCCCGGGTCCTCCCGCAGCGCGGCGTCCAGGAACGCCTCCGCCGGGACGAAGCACACCACGAACTCCGGCGTCGGGCTGAACCGGTTCCAGTACGCCTTGGCGCCCAGGTCGTCGACGTGCCGGCGCAGCTGGCGGGCATGGGCCTTCAGCCGGGCGGCCCGGGTGAACTCGTCGCGTGCCTCCATGGCCTCCAGATAACCGGCGAAGGCCACCTTCGAGTCGACGACGATGCGCTTGCCGTCCACCAGGTTGACCACCAGGTCCGGTCGCAACGCGCCGTCGTTGGCCGGCGTGCCGGGGGAGGTCGGCTGCACCAGGTAGTCGACGTGCTCGACCAGCCCGGCGATCTCGACGGCGCGCTCCAGCTGCAGCTCACCCCACCGGCCGCGCACCTGCGGCGCCCGCAGCGCGGTCACCAGTTGCGCGGTCTCGGTGCGCAGGCCGTCGGCGGACAGCCGCATCGCCGACAGGTGCTCGTCCAGCGCCGAGGTGGCCGACAGCCGGTCGCGTTCGGCGCTGTGCAGCTGGGCCTGCACCTGGTGCAGGGTGTCGCGGATCGGGCCGACCAGCGTCTCGATCGCGTGCTGGCGCTCGGCGAGGTCACCGGCGGCGGCGCCCCGGGCCGCGTCCAGCCGGGCTTCGGAGAGCTCGGACAGGGCCCGGCGGGCGCGGCCCCACCAGAAACCGGCGGCTAGGCCGGCGACCGACCCGAGCAGCAGGCCGAGCAACAGGAATACCAGTGCGGTCATGTGTCCATGCTGACCGCTGCCTCTGACAGTTTCGCCGAAGGCGCGCGCACCGGTTCGCCGAACGCTGGCCGGTCAGCGGCGTCCGGGCCACGCCGTAGACTGCAGGCCTGTGGCCCTCACTATCGGCATTGTCGGACTTCCCAACGTCGGCAAGTCGACCCTGTTCAACGCCCTGACCCGCAACAGCGTGCTCGCCGCGAACTACCCGTTCGCCACCATCGAGCCCAACGTCGGGGTGGTGGGGGTGCCCGACGACCGGCTGCAGGTGCTGTCCGGCATCTTCGGTTCCGCCCGGATCGTGCCGGCCACGGTGAGCTTCGTCGACATCGCCGGCATCGTCCGCGGGGCGTCCGAGGGCGCCGGGCTCGGCAACAAGTTCCTCGCCAACATCCGCGAGGCCGACGCGATCTGCCAGGTGATCCGGGCCTTCACCGATCCCGACGTGGTGCACGTGGACGGCAAGGTGTCGCCGGCCGACGACATCGAGACCATCAACACCGAGCTGATCCTGGCCGACCTGCAGACCATCGACAAGGCGTTGCCGCGGCTGGAGAAGGAGGCCCGGATCGCCAAGGACAAGCAGCCGGTGCTGGCGGCCGTCAAGCAGGCCCGGGAGGTGCTCGACTCCGGCCGCACGGTGTTCGCCGCGGGCCATGCCGGCCTGGACCTGGAGCCGCTGCGCGAGCTGCACCTGATGACCGCCAAGCCGTTCCTGTACGTGTTCAACGTCGACCCGGGCGAGCTTGCCAACGCCGACTTCCTGGCGTCACTGCGCGAGCTGGTGGCGCCGGCCGAGGCGGTCTTCCTCGACGCCAAGACCGAGGCCGAGCTGGTCGAGCTGGAACCGGACGAGGCGCTGGAGCTGCTGCAGTCGATGGGGGTGGCCGAGTCCGGGCTGAACCAGCTGGCCAGGATCGGCTTCGCCACCCTCGGGCTGCAGACCTACCTCACCGCCGGGCCCAAGGAGGCGCGGGCCTGGACGATCCCACAGGGCGCCACCGCGCCGCAGGCTGCCGGAGTCATTCACACCGACTTCGAAAGGGGATTCATCAAGGCCGAGGTGGTCTCCTTCGACGAGCTGGTGGCCGCCGGGTCGATGGCCGAGGCCAAGGCGCGCGGCAAGGTGCGCATCGAGGGCAAGGACTACGTGATGGCCGACGGCGACGTGGTGGAGTTCCGCTTCGGAAAGGCGTCAGGCGGCAAAGCCGTTCAGTGACGCGCGTTTAGAGGTGCTGCCTCAACCAGTCAGGCAGGGTCGGGTCGTCGACTCCCCAGGCTTGTTGAAGCGTCTCGTCCTGCTGCCAGGTGCTCTCTTTGCCATCGAAGAACTTCTGCCGGTGACACTTGTACTTGACCACGGTGTCGCCTTCGCGCCTGTACTCGTTCCAGTAGTAGTTCTGCTTTCCGTAGCCGTCCCACTCTTGAGTTGTGTAGATCGTCGTCATGGGCCGTGAGCGTAGCCGAGAGGGGCAGGCCTTCACGCGCATTCGCGAACGCACAGCCCGCTGCGGCCGCTCGGTGTCAGGCCGCGTAGAGGTGGAGTTCCGCTTCAACGTTTAGTTCGGGAGGGGGCCAAATGAGCGGCGACCGCTCGGAGGACGTGCGAGTTGAATGGCCCGCAGGGCTTAGAGTTGGACTGATCGCTGGCCCCATGGAAGCGCAGTGCTCCGCGGACGATGAGAATTGGGTGACGACAACTAGTCGAGACGTCGGAGTGCTGCTTTGAATAACTCCTGGGCAGCTGAAGTGGGAGGGTGAGTCGTGACCATCGAGTACCGGCACAGCACCGACTACACGTTGTTCACCACCTCCAGCCAAAGTGGCAGCAACCATACTGCCGACCTGGATGCGCATATGAAGAAGTGGTCTGAGGCTGGGTGGACGCTTCATTCGATCTCGTCGGCTAATGGCGGCGACGTGTACATGGGTTTCTGCATCCAATACGTGATGGTGTGGCAACGCGAGGTGGGAGTCAATCGCGGCAATGCCTGACGGCGACGTGGTGGAGTTCCGCTTCAATGTGTAGCGGGCTTGGCTTCACCGGGCTTGCAGGCCGAGCAGTGATGGTCGGATGCTCGGCACGGCATGCGTCATACGTCCGGCATCGGCTCTGCCCTAGGCCCGTTCGAACCGGGCCAGGGTGGGTTACTCGCGGTCGTCGTCGCCGAACTCAGGCATCCGGCGAGTGTGAAATGGCTTGCGGCACAGCAGCCCGGTTGGGTTGAGTGGGCGTCCGACCCTTGGAAATGACAGGAGCTGGATGACGCTTCGTTCGACCTCTGGCATCGCCTACGACCGTGCCGGTCCGACCGGCCGGACGCCCGTCGTGCTGGTCCATGCCGGGATCGCCGATCGGCGGATGTGGGATCCGCAGTGGCCGGCGCTGGCGACCGACCGCGACGTGCTGCGACTGGACCTGCGCGGGTTCGGCGAGTCCGTCCGACGTCCGGCCGGGTCGCTGTCGCCCGTCGACGACCTGCTCGACACCCTCGACTCCGCCGGCATCGACCGGTGCCACCTGGTCGGTGCCTCGTTCGGGGCCGGAGTCGTGGTCGAGGCGGCCCTGGTTCGCCCCGGACTGGCGCGGAGCCTGTTCCTGAGCGCCCCCGGCGGTTCGCTGATCGCCGAGGCGACGCCGCAGCTGAGGGAGTTCTTCGCCGCCGAGCGCACCGCGTTGGCCGCCGATGACCTCCAGGCCGCGGTCGAGGCAAACCTGCGCTGGTGGGTGGACGGACCGCATCGGGCGCCCGGGACGGTGCCCGCGGCCGTCCGCGAGAAGGTGGCGGCCATGCAGCGGCTGGCGTTCGAACTCACCGCCAGCTGGGACGAGGTGCCGGAGGCCGAGCTGGACCCGCCGGCGCTGGAACGGCTCGGTGAGATAGGCATCCCCACCCTGGTGCTGGTCGGGGCGCAGGACATCGACGCCATCGCAGACACCGCGGCGCGGGTCAGCGCGGGAGTTCCGCGGGCCCGGCAGGTGGAGTGGCCGGACGTGGCGCACCTGCCGTCGCTGGAGCGTCCGGAGGACTTCCTGACGCTGCTGCGCCAGTGGCTGGCCGAGGCCGAAGCCGCCGGCTGAAACGCACGTCGCGCCCCGGCCGCGATCCGCTCGCACCGGCTCGGTTAACGTCTGGATTCCTATGCGATACGTGGCGATCGGGGACAGCTTCACCGAGGGCGTCGGCGACGAGCTGCCGGACGGCACGGTGCGCGGCTGGGCCGACCTGGTCGCCGAGGGCTTAGCCGGCAGCGGTGAGCCAGCCGGCACCGGAGGTCCGGTGCACTACGCCAACCTGGCGGTCCGGGGCCGGCTGTTGGACTCGATCGTCAGCGAGCAGGTGCCGGCCGCGCTCGGGCTCACCCCGGCGCCCACCCTGGTCACCTTCAACGGCGGCGGCAACGACGTGATGCGGCCGGGCGTGGAGCTGCAGCAGCTGCTCGACCTCACCGAGCTGGCCGTCCGGCAGGTAGCCGACGCCGGGGTGCGGCTGGTGCTGCTGGCCGGCGCCGATCCGTCTGAGCGGCTGCCGTTCGGCCGCACCATCCACCGCCGGGCTGCCGCGCTGACCGACGGAGTGGCCGAGCTGGCCGCCCGGTACCAGCTGACTTTCGTCAACGCGTTCGCAGACGCCGAGCTGCGCCGGCCGCAGTACTGGTCGGCCGACCGGCTGCACCTCGGACCAGCAGGGCACCGGCGGGTGGCCGGCCTGGTACTGGCCGCGCTCGGCCATCCGGGCGCCGCACACCAGGTCGAGGCCGCCGCGCCGACCGGGCGGCGGCTGCCGGCCGAGCTGCGGTACTACCGCGAGCACGTACTGCCCTGGCTGCACCGGCGGGTGCGGGGCCGGTCGTCCGGCGACGGCCGTACCGGCAAGTACCCGACCTGGATTGCGATCGAGTAGCCGGGAGTGCCCGGCAGGTCGCGGTCCTAGTACGTGCATCCCGAGGCTGACGCCGTTGCGGTGGACCGGTGGAGTTTCCGCTTCAATGGGTGCCAGCCGCGAGCGGCGGCGGGGACAGCGAGGAGCGGCCATGCCCGAGGAGATCCCGACCACCGAGCAGCTGATGCCAGCCGCGTTCTTCGGCCACGGCAGCCCGATGAACGCCCTGGAGAGCAACCGCTACACCGCGTCCTGGCAGGCGTTCGGCCGGTCGGTGCCCCGGCCGCGGTGCATCCTGGTGATCAGCGCCCACTGGTACGTCAACGCCACCGCGGTGACCGCCATGCCGCGGCCGCGCACCATCCACGACTTCTACGGCTTTCCGCGCGCGCTGTTTGAGGTCGACTACCCGGCACCCGGCCTGCCCGAGCTGGCCGGGGAGATCAGCGAGATCGTCAAGCCCACCTGGGTGGGTGCGGACGCCGACAGCTGGGGCATCGACCACGGCACCTGGTCGGTGCTGGTGCATGCCTTCCCGGACGCCTCGATCCCGGTGGTGCAGCTGAGCATCAACGCCGACCGGCCCTTCGACTACCACCTGGAACTCGGCGCGAAGCTGGCCCCGCTGCGCGCCCGCGGAGTGCTGGTCGTCGGAAGCGGAAACGTCGTGCACAACCTGCGCGGGCTGAACTGGGCCATGGTGGACGGCGGGTTCGAATGGGCCCAGCGGTTCGACAGCGATGCACAGGAGCGGATGCTCACCGACCCGACCGGGTTCGCCGCGCTGGACGCCCACCCGGACTACCGCACCGCGGTGCCCACCCCGGACCACTTCCTGCCGGCGCTGTACTTCGCCGGCCTCGCCGGTGCGGCGCCGGCGGACCGGCCCGAGGTCCTGATCGGCGGCTACGCCTACGGCTCGCTGTCGATGACCGCCTACACCTTGGGGATGGCCTGCCCCTCGACCGGCGAGGGCGCCGGGTCGCCGGCGGTCGGCACCCAGGCTCCGCCGGAGTCGTCCAACCTCTGAGCGGTAGAGGAGTCAGGCGCCCCGGACGACTTGTAGGTTCTGCCCCGGCGGATTGCTCGTACCAGCTGCTACCGTAAGATGTAGTTACATGTACTACTTTACGAAGGGGTGGCCATGGCGATCGTTACCGCAGCCGAGTTCAACCAGCGACCCAGCCACGTCAAGCGCGTAGCCCAGGAAGAGCCGGTGATCATCACCGAGCACAGCCGCCCCTCCTTCGTTCTTCTGACCTACGCCGAGTATCAACGGCTCCTCCGCATGCCCGGCGACCTTGCGCAGTGGCTGGAGATGGACGAAGAGATCGAGTTCGAGATCGAGCCGGTGGGCCTGGATATTCGACCCGCGAATATCTGATGTTCCTGCTGGATACCAACGTCATCAGCGAGCTCCGCAAGCGGCACGGCAACCGCGGAGTGAAGCAGTGGGTGGCCGGTCAGAGTGTGGCTGATCTCGCCATCAGTGTCGTGACCGTCATCGAAATCGAGATCGGAATCCTGCGGAAAGAACGGACCGACCCGGACCAGGCCCGCATCCTGACCCAGTGGTTCGAGCAGAACGTGCTCACCGGCTTCGCCGACCGCATCCTTCCCCTTGATCTTGCCGCGGCTCGCCGGGTTGCCTCGCTGCACGTACCCGATCAGGCACCGCAACATGACGCTCTTATCTCGGGTATCGCACTTGCTCGCGGCCTGACCGTCGTCACCCGCAACATCCGCGATTTCGAACGTGCCGGAGTCGAGTGCCTCAACCCCTGGTCGGATAGCTGATATCGACAGCTGCGCCGGTCGAGGCCCTGGCGGATCGCGACGAGTAGGCCGTCGATAGTCAGGCACCCTGGAAGGCATGCAGACGTTCCTGCCCTACCCCGACTTCCTGGCGACGGCCCACGTGCTCGACCGCAAGCGGCTGGGCAAGCAACGAGTGGAAGTCCTGCAGATCCTGCGGGCGCTGGAACTGCCCGACTACGGCTGGCAGAACCACCCGGCGGTCCGGATGTGGCAGGGCTACACGCCGGCCCTGGTGCGCTACGGGCTGGACTGCGTCCGGGCCTGGACCGCGCGCGGGCACGGTGACTCGACGGCCGGCCAGATCGCGGAGTTCGCGCCCTGGGTTATCGAGCTCAGCCAGGCGGACCTGGAACGGGAGTCGCTGCTGCCGGGCTGGCTGGGCGACGAGCGGCTGCACCGCTCGCACCGCAGCCAGCTGATAGCCAAGGATCCGGAGTTCTACCGGCCGCTCTTTCCGGAAAGCCCCGAAGGACTCGACTACTTCTGGCCCGAGCCGGCCCCGCCGGTCGATACCGCGGAGCCCGGCCCGCCCGGCTTTCTCTGGGTGCTGCGGCCGGAGACCGAGCAGGCACTGGGCCGGTCGGTGCTGACCGGGGTGGCCGGGTTCGGGCCGGCCACCGGCGTGCCGGTGGATGCCTCGGTGGGGGAGCTCGCCGCGCTGCGCGCCCTGCAGGGCAATCCCGGACGGCGTCCCAGCCGCGCGGTGCGGGCGCTGGCCGACTTCGTCCTGGCAGTGCGACCCGGGGACGAGATCGGCGTGCTGGTCTCGGACGGCCGCTCCCTGCTGGTCGGGCGGGTAACCGGTCCTTATGCTTTCACCCCGCGTGACACCGCCGGTTTGCTGCACCGCCGCAGTGTCACCTGGGAGCGGATTGTTACCCGCTCGTCCCTGCCGCGGCCGGCCGCATTGCAAGATGTCCGGCCACTTTTCTCAGTCACCTGGAACGCGAAGTAGTCGTGGTAACCGCGCCGCCGTTGTGCTGCAGTTCCGGCCGGCGAACAATAGCCGTCCGGCACCTGTTGTATACGTTTCGACAGCGGTTATCGACGGCGCTGCCGATATCAACTCACCGGCTTGTCCGATGTGAGTTTACCGTGCCATGGACAGGTGATCCGCGCCACCACTTGCCTTCGGACCAGTATGCTGCACTAGACGAAGTATCCTAACCCGATGGTGCTGGAGAGGGTTTATCACCCATATAGTTCCATAACCATTAAAGAAAGTTCTCGAAGGAAATTTGACTGCGGACTTGATCATGCTGGACGATGCGTCCATGGCAAAAACAGTGGTTACCACCGACGACATCGACGGCTCTCCCAACGCAGAGACCGTGACCTTCTCCTTTGAAGGGCGGAACTTCGAGATTGATTTGAGCAAGAAGAGCCGCAGCGCGCTGGAAAAGGCGTTGAAGCCCTACATCGACGCCGCCCGTCCGGTCGGCACCAGCCGGGGCTCCCGCAGCGGGAGCGGCCGGAGCCGCAGCCGCCGGTCGAGTTCGGTGGACCTCGCCGCGGTGCGGGCCTGGGCCGCCGAGAACGGGATCACGGTCTCCGACCGCGGCCGGATCAGTGCCAGCGTGCTGGAGCAGTACCAGGCCGCCCAGTAGTCCCACCCGCGCAGCGGCAGATCCATGCCGCGCGACCCGACGAACACCGGCAGCCGGCCGGAAATTTTCCGCCGGCTGTCGATTCGGCTTCGGTGCGTTCGTTGTCCGGGTGAAGATCGGCAGGGAGCCGGTCGCGGAGTTCACCCAGGAGAGTGCCATGAAGCAGTACCTGTTGTCGGTGTACATGGTCGACGGTGCCGAGCAGCCCTCGCCGGAGGAGCTGCAGCAGGCCTACGCCGACGTCGACCAGCTCAACTCCCGGATGCAGGCCGAGGGCGCCTGGGTCTTCGGCGGCGGCCTGCACCCGGCCGACACCGCCACCGTGCTGGCGGTGCGGGACGGCGACCTGGTGACCACCGACGGCCCGTTCGCCGAGACCAAGGAGCACCTCGGCGGGTTCTGGGTGATCCGGGCCGCCGACCTCGACGCCGCGCTGGCCTGGGCCGCCGACGCGACCAGGGCCTGCCGGGCGCCGGTCGAGGTGCGGCCGTTCCAGGACGAGCCGGACGCCTGAGTTCCGATCGCGGGCGGGCGGTCAGTCCTCCTGGGCCGCCGCCCGCAGCACCTCGACGTCCCGGGCGGCCTGCTGACCGGCCCACACCATCGCACCGACCACCGCGCCGGCGATCAGGCCCCACATCGCTCCCATGGTGCAGTTCTCGCCGACCGGTTCGCCGGCGCGCATCAGCGCCACCAGCCCGCCCGAGATCAGGCCCCACACGCCGAAGCCGGCAGCCCAGCCGCCCACCTCGCGAACCGCCGTGACGGTCCGGACCAGGGTGGCCGGCACGAACCCGTTGGCCAGGCCCACCCGCGGGCCGATGTCGAAGGGCGGCGCCTTCCAGAACCAGGCTCCGACGACGAGGAAGGCGGCCAGCACCACCAGCTGACGCGGCGGCAGGTGCCCGGTCAGGGTCGCCAGCGCGACGAGCACCCCGACGATCAGCCGGACGGCCGAGATCTGGGGCGTACGCGGCTGCTGGTCGTCGATCGCGGCCAGTTCTGTCTCGTCCACTGTCCGTTGCCCCTTTGCCAGCGCTGCCTGCATGCTACTGGGCGGCCGTGCCGGCGGGCCGGGTCCGGAATTTTCCAGCCGGTGTCCGGCGTTACCGCGGCGGGCCGCCGGACGATGATCGTCCGGCGCAGGATCGGAGAAAACGCCGATCCGGTAACCGCTAGGCTGAGGCGCATAGGCGGAGCTGGTGCTCCGCCTTTTGTATGGGAGTTCCACTGATGTCACCGAATGTGCGCCGGGCGCGCTACCAACTCACCTTCCTGGTCCTGGCCGTCGGCGTCGGTACCTTCTCGCTGTTGCAGTCATTGGTCTCGCCGGTGCTGGCGCTGCTGCAGCACAGCCTGCACACCACCCAGAGCACGGTGACCTGGGTGCTGACCGCCTACCTGCTGTCGGCGTCGGTGTGCACCCCGATCCTGGGGCGGATCGGCGACATGATCGGCAAGAAGAAGGTGCTGGTCGCGGTGCTGGCGACCCTGGCGCTCGGCTCGATCCTGGCGGCGCTGGCCAGCTCCATCGCGGTGATGATCGTCGCCCGGGTCATCCAGGGTGTCGGCGGCGGCCTGATCCCGCTGGCCTTCGGCATCATCCGCGACGAGTTCCCCCGCGACAAGGTGGCCGGCGCCGTCGGGGCGATCGCGGCGTTGCTGGCCGTCGGCGGCGGCCTGGGCCTGGTGCTGGCCGGCCCGATCGTCGACCTGCTCGACTACCACTGGCTGTTCTGGATTCCCGGCGCGGCGATGGCCGTGGCGACGGTGGCCACCCATTTCGTGGTGCCCGAGTCGCCGGTCCGCACTCCGGGCCGGATCAGCTGGCTGGCGGCCGGGCTGCTGTCGGCCTGGCTGGTCGCGCTGCTGCTGGCCGTCAGCCAGGCGCCGAGCTGGGGCTGGGCGTCGGGCTGGGTGATCGGGTTGCTGGCGGTTTCGGTGCTGCTGGCCGCGGCCTGGATGGCGGTGGAACTGCGGTCCCGGCAGCCGTTGATCGACATGCGGATGATGCGGATTCCCGCGGTCTGGGCGACCAACCTGGTCGGGTTCCTCTTCGGCGTCGGGATGTACTCGATCTTCGCCTTCCTGCCCGAGTTCCTGCAGGCGCCGTCGGAGGCCGGCTACGGCTTCGCCGCCAGCATCACCTCCTCGGGCCTGATCCTGCTGCCGATGTCGGTGTCGATGTTCGCCTTCGGGGTGTTCTCCGGCCGGCTGGCGAGGTGGTTCAGCACCAAGGCGGTACTGGTGTTCGGCTCGGCGTTGAGCGTGCTGCCGCTGCTGATCCTGGCCTTCGCCCATGCCCACATCTGGGAGATCACCGTGGCCACCTTCCTGCTGGGTGCCGGCTTCGGGCTGGCCTTCTCGGCGATGTCGAACATCATCGTCGACTCGGTGCCCAGCAGCCAGACCGGCGTGGCCAGCGGCATGAACGCCAACATCCGCACCATCGGCGGGTCGGTCGGCGCGGCGGTGATGGCAAGCGTCGTCACCTCGGAGGTGCTGCCCGACGGCCTGCCGACCGAGTCCAGCTACACGGCCGGGTTCGCGATGCTGGCCGGAGCGCTGCTGCTGGCGGCGCTGGCCGGGCTGCTCATCCCGTCGCTGCGGGCCGTGCGGGACGACCACCAGCAGGAGCAGGCCGCGATGTCGCACCCGGAGCTGGCGATCGTGGCCGGCGGCACCCTGGTCGGCAACGACCCGGAATAGCTGCCTACCGCACCTCCACCAGCAGCAGCTCATCGGTCGTCGCGACCGGCAGTCCGGCCACCACGGGCGCCAGGTGCGGATCGTCGACATGCCCGTCCAGCTCGACCGTCCGGTAGCCGCGATCGGCCAGCACGGTCAGCGATCGCGCCAGCGCCGCGCTCAGCAGGACCGCGCCGCCGCTCTCGTCCCGGCGCTGCGTCTCGGCCACCAGCGAGACCGAGCCGTCCGGCTCGGGAAAGGTGAACACCGCCGCGGCGACCCGGCCGTTGCGCCATCCGCAACTGCTGGCGGCCAGGTCGGCATCGGCCACCGTCGCCGACGAGATCCGGGCCAACCAGGGCCGGGACGTCACCGGTGACCACCGCTCGTGCACCCAGCGGTACTGCTCCTCGAACAGGGCCGCGATCTGGTCCCGGTCCAGCTCGCCCATCGACGTCGAGGGGTCGGTCGATGCCGAGGCATCGCGGCACCAGGCGGTCAGCCCGGGTGCCGCCAGGTCGAGCCGGGGGCACAGGCAGCGCTGGTAGGGGCGGGCTCCCATCGCCTGTCCGAACAGCCGGGCGGCGGCGTCGGACTCGTGGATCTTGCCGGCCAGCGGCAGCGGCTCGGGTCGCAGCTCGCGCAGCGCCCGGACGAGCGCCGTTGCCACCCCGCGGCGGCGCCAGCCGGTGGCCACCTCGACGGCACCGGCATACCGGCCCGCGTGCACCGGATTGCGCACCACCGTCCCGGCACCCAGCACCTGGTCCCGGTGGCAGGCCACCAGCGTCCGGCGCCACCGCTCGCCCTCGCGTGCGGGGCCGTGCAGCGCATGTCCCTGAGCGGCCCACAGCGGGTCGCCGTCCGGATCGAGCAGCGCGGCGACCGCGGCCGCGTCGTGCTGCTGCCAGGGCCGAAGCTCCATGTCCTGGCACCTGCTCCCCGCCGAAGCCACCCGTCGCGCGCAGCCAGACCCTACTTCGGAGATACCCGGTTTCGCTGCGGGCGTAGCGGGGGTGGCCGTCCTGGCATCTTGTCAGGACCCGTCACTAGGGTCGGCTTCATGACAGCTGCCCCGGGTTACCTGCGGTTTCCGCACCTGCGCGCCGACCTGCTCACCTTCGTCGCCGAGAACGACGTCTGGCTGGCCGGCGCGGACGGCGGCCCGGCCCGGCGGCTGACCGCGGACGCCGTTGCGGTGGCGCGGCCGCGGCTGTCCCCGGACGGCACCCTGCTGGCCTGGACGTCGCGGCGGCGCGGCGAGCCGGAGGTCTTCGTGATGCCGGTCGCCGGCGGCCCGCCGCGCCAGCTGACCTTCTTCGGGGTCACCAGCACCAACGTGCTCGGCTTCGCCCCGGACGGCCGGCTGCTGGTCATGTCGTCGGGCTCGCAGGCGTTTCGCAGCTGGTGGTGGGCCTATGCCATCGACGTGACCGAGGGCGCCGACCCGACCCCGCGCAGGCTGCCCTACGGGCCGGTGACCGCGCTGGCGGTGGGCGAGCCGTCGGTGGTGGTCAGCACCGGCTACCTGCGCGACCCGGCGCACTGGAAGCGATACCGCGGTGGCACCGCCAACCGGCTGTGGCTCGACGCCAGCGGCGGCGGCGAGTTCACCGAACTGCTGGCCGAGCTGCCCGGCCCGAAGACCTCGCCGGTCTGGACCGGTGGCCGGCTGGCGTTCCTGGCCGACGCCGAAGGCCACGGCAACGTCTACTCGGTGGCCGCCGACGGGTCGGACCTGCGCCGGCACACCGACCACGGCACCTTCTACGCCCGGCAGCTGGCCGGGGACGGCAGCAGGCTGGTCTACCAGCACGCCGGCCAGATCTGGCGGCTGGACTCGTTGGAGCCCGATTCCCAACCCCGCCGGCTCGACATCGAGCTCGGCAGCAGCCGGTCGCTGCGCGCCAGCACGCCGCTCAAGGCCGCCGACCACCTCGGCGCGCTGGCCGTCGACTCCACCGGCCGGGCGAGCGCGATCGAGATCCGCGGCAACATCGTCTGGCTGACCCACCGCAACGGGCCGGCCCGGGTGGTCGCCTCCCGGCCCGGCGTCCGGCACCGGTTGCCGGCGGTGCTGGCCGACGCCGGCCCGGACGGGCAGTACTCGGTCGCCTACGTCACCGACGCCGAGGGCGAGGACGCCGTCGAGATCGCCGACGGCAGCGGCACCCGCCGGTACGGCACCGGCCGGCTCGGGCGGGTGCTGGAGCTGGTGGCCAGCCCCGACGGCACCCGGCTGGCCGCGGCCACCCACGACGGCCGGCTGCTGACCATCGCCACCGCCGACGGCACCGTCACCGAGCTGGAGGCCAACCCCAATGGCGACCCGAGGAACCTGGCGTTCTCCCCGGACTCGGCGTGGCTGGCCTACTCCGCGGCCGAGCCGACCGGCGGCGAGCTGCGCAGCATCCGGCTGGCCGAGCTCGCCGGCGGCCGGATCACGGCCGTCACCTCGCACCGGTTCCTCGACACCGCCCCGGTCTTCACCGGCGACGGCAAGTACCTGGCGTTCCTGTCGGCCCGCACCTTCGACCCGGTCTATGACGCCCATGTCTTCGACCTGGTGTTCCCGCTGGCAGTCCGGCCGTACCTGGTCACCCTGGCCGCCGACACCCCGTCCCCGTTCGACCCCGAGCTGCAGGGCCGGGGCGACCAGCCCCCCGGCGCGGCGCCGAAACCCGAGGACGGTGCCGCCGAGGACGCGGTGCCGCCGGTCCGGGTCGACCTCGAGGGCCTGGCCGATCGGGTGGAGCCCTTTCCGGTGCCGGCCGGCCGGCTGGCCGACCTGCGCCCGGCCCGCGGCGGGCTGGTCTGGACCGACAGCCCGGTTGCCGGGGAACTCGGCGAGTCCCGCAACCCCGACGACGACATCCGCCCCTCGCTGCAGCGCTGGGACTTCGGCAAGCGCAAGCAGCTGGAGCTGGCCGCCCGGATCGACGACTTCGCCGTATCCGGCAACGGCGCGAAGCTGGTGGTGCGCGACGGCAAGGCGCTCAGCCTGGTGCCGGCCGACCGCAAGCCCGCCGAGGACTCCGACGACGCCGTGCCGATCGACCTCGACCGGATCCGGCTGACGATCGACCCGCCGGCCGAGTGGCGGCAGATGGTGGACGAGACCGGCCGGCTGATGCGCGACCACTACTGGATCGCCGACATGGCCGGCATCGACTGGGACGCCCAGGTCGCCAAGTACCGGCCGCTGGTCGACCAGCTCGGCAGCCGGGACGACCTGTCCGACCTGCTGTGGGAGATCAACGGCGAGACCGGCTCCTCGCACGCCTACGAGACCCCGCCGGCCACCGAGCCGGACGCCGCACTGGCACCGGCCTTCCTCGGCGCCGATCTGGAGCGCACCGAGCAGGGCCAGTGGCAGATCAGCAGGATCATCGCCGGCGACAACTCCTCCCGACAGGCTCGCTCACCGCTGCAGGCGCCCGGCGTGGGGGCCCGGCCCGGTGACCTGATCCTGGCGGTGAACGGCCGGCCGGTCGGACCGGCGGGCCCCGCGGAGCTGCTGCGCGGCACCGCGAACAAGCCGGTCGAGCTGCGGCTGTCCCGGGCGGGCGTCGAACGGTCGGTGGTGGTGCGGCCGCTGGCCAAGGACACCGAGCTGCGCTACCTGGACTGGGTGGCCAGCCGGCGGGCCGCGGTGCACCGGGCCAGCGACGGCCGGATCGGCTACGTGCACGTGCCGGACATGGTGCCCACCGGCTGGGCCGCCTTCCACCGTGACCTGCGGATCGAGATCGCCAGGGACGCGCTGCTGGTCGACACCCGGGACAACAACGGCGGCCACACCTCCCAGCTGATCATCGAGAAGCTGGCGCGGCGGGTGCTGGGCTGGTCCACCGCGCGGCACTACCCCGTCACCTCCTACCCGTCCAGCGCGCCGCGCGGGCCGCTGGCGTCCCTGGCCAACGAGTGGGCGGGTTCGGACGGCGACATCGTCAACACCGCCTTCCAGGCGATGAAGCTGGGCCCGGTGATCGGCACCCGGACCTGGGGCGGGGTGATCGGCATCGACGGCCGGTACAAGCTGGTCGACGGCACCGACGTCACCCAGCCGCGGTACTCCTACTGGTTCGAGAACTACGGCTGGGGAGTGGAGAACCACGGCGTGGATCCCGACATCGTGGTGGAGCTGCCACCGCACGCCTGGGGGCAGGGATCGGACCCGCAGCTGCAGGCCGGCATCGACTACCTGCTCGGCGAGCTGGACCGCCGCCCGGCGCCACCCCGGCCGGACCTGTCCCAGCGGCCGTCCCGCCGGGCGCCGGAGCTGCCACCCCGCGGCCGGCTGAGCTGACGCGGCGGCAGGACCGGCACCTCGAAGATGTGATGATGTCCGGTGATGACCGCCGAGAACTCCACCGGGCCGGGCCACCCGCCCGGGACCGCCAGCCAGCTCGCCGAAGCCTCCGGCGAGCTGGTGCCGATGTCGTTCCCGGGCGCCCGCCGGGTCGCCGGGTTGCTGTTCTGGGTGGTGTTCCCGGTGCTGTGCCTGGGGGCGCTCGCCCTGTCGGCGCACAACATCGCCGACCACATCGGCGACCGGCCCACCGGGATCCGGGGAACCTTCGTGGTCAGCCCGCGCACCTGCGTGCAGGGCATCTGCTCCTTCGGCGGCCTGTTCACCAGCGACGACGGCAGCATCAAGAACCTGCCGCTGCTCGGCGATCCGCGCTGGCATTCCCGCGACGTGCACCACGTGGTCTATGACCCCAGCAGCGTCGAGGTGACCGCGCTGCCCGGCCACTGGGACGCGACGCCGTCGGTGCTCGCCGCGCTCGGCGCCGTGGCCTACCTGGGCCTGGTCGGCTCGCTGGCGCGTGGCGCCCGGCGCGAGCGGCCGCAGTAGCCGGCGCGCGGCCGCAGTAGCCGGCGCGCGGCCGCAGTAGCCGGCGCGCGGCCGCAGCAGCCGGCGCGAGCGAGAGGCAGTCCGGCAGGAACGGGGAGCAGCCCGGCGGGAGCGGGGGAGTAGCCGGGCCGATCAGCCGCAGTAGCGGGCTGGCCTCCGGTCGAGCCCGGCCCGCCCAGCCGCCCGCTGGCCAGGGCGAGCCCGTCGCGCCGGTAAACTGGCAGGAGGATTGCTCATCTGAAGCGATCGCCTCCGCCGTTGATCGCACCAGACAGGACGCACCCCACCGTTGGCACTCAGTACCCGCAACGACATTCGCAACGTCGCGATCGTCGCCCACGTCGACCACGGCAAGACCACCCTGGTCGATGCCATGCTGTGGCAGACCGGGGCCTTCGGAGCGCACCAGCACGTCGACGAGCGGGCGATGGACTCCAACGACCTGGAGCGTGAGAAGGGCATCACGATCCTGGCCAAGAACACCGCAGTGAACTACGCCTCGCCCGACGGCGACAAGGTCGTCATCAACATCATCGACACCCCCGGCCACGCCGACTTCGGCGGCGAGGTGGAGCGCGGCCTGTCGATGGTCGACGGAATCGTGCTGCTGGTGGACGCCTCCGAGGGCCCGCTGCCGCAGACCCGGTTCGTGCTGCGCAAGGCGCTGGCCGCCAAGCTCCCGGTGATCCTGGTGATCAACAAGGTGGACCGGCCGGACGCCCGGATCGCCGAGGTGGTCGACGAGACCTACGAGCTGTTCCTGGACCTGGACGCGAGCGAGTCCCAGATCGAGTTCCCGATCGTCTACGCCTGCGCCCGGGACGGCAAGGCCTCGCTGGAGCGGCCCGAGGACGGCACCATGCCCAAGTCCGACGACCTGCAGCCGCTGTTCGCCACCATCCTGGACACCATCCCGGCCCCGTCCTACCGGGCCGGCGCACCGCTGCAGGCGCACGTCACCAACCTCGACGCCTCGCCGTTCCTGGGCCGGATCGCGCTGTGCCGGGTGTACCAGGGCACCATCAGCAAGGGCCAGCAGGTGGCATGGTGCCGGCACGACGGCACCATCAGCGGAGTCCGGATCACCGAACTGCTGATGACCGAGGCGCTGGAGCGCAAGCCCGCCGAGTCGGCGGGCCCCGGCGACATCATCGCGATCGCCGGCATCCCCGAGATCATGATCGGCGAGACGCTGGCCGACCCGGACGACCCGGTGCCGCTGCCGCTGATCACCGTCGACGAGCCGGCCATCTCGATGACCATCGGCACCAACACCTCGCCGCTGGCCGGCCGGGTGAAGGGCTCGAAGGTCACCGCGCGGCTGGTCAAGGACCGGTTGGACCGGGAGCTGGTCGGCAACGTCTCGTTGCGGGTGCTGCCCACCGAACGTCCCGACACCTGGGAGGTGCAGGGCCGCGGTGAGCTGGCACTGGCGATCCTGGTCGAGCAGATGCGCCGGGAGGGCTTTGAGCTGACCGTCGGCAAGCCGCAGGTGGTCACCAGGACCATCGACGGCAAGGTGCACGAGCCGATGGAACGGCTGACCGTGGACGCCCCGGAGGAGTACCTGGGCACCATCACCCAGCTGCTCGCGGTGCGCAAGGGCCGGATGGAGACCATGACCAACCACGGCACCGGCTGGGTGCGGATGGAGTTCCTGGTGCCGTCCCGCGGCCTGATCGGCTTCCGCACCGAGTTCCTCACCGACACCCGGGGAACCGGCATCGTGCACCACGTCTTCGACTCCTACGAGCCGTGGGTCGGCGAGTTGCGCACCCGCAGCTCCGGCTCCCTGGTGGCCGACCGGGCCGGGGTGGCCACCCCGTTCGCGATGATCAACCTGCAGGAGCGCGGCACCCTGTTCGTCGAGCCCGCCACCGAGGTGTACGAGGGAATGGTGGTGGGGGAGAACTCCCGCTCCGACGACATGGACGTCAACATCACCAAGGAGAAGAAGCTCACCAACATGCGGTCCTCGACCTCGGACGAGTTCGAGAAACTGGTGCCGCCCCGCCGGCTGTCGCTGGAGCAGTCGCTGGAGTTCTGCCGGGAGGACGAGTGCGTCGAGGTCACCCCGGAGACGGTGCGCATCCGCAAGGTGATGCTGGCCGCGCACGACCGGCAACGCCAGCGCGGCGCCCGGTTCAAGGCCAGCCAGTAAGGCTGGACCTCCCCGGGCGCCGCGCCGGCAGCCGCGTGCTGGCGGGCCGCCGCGTCGGTGCCGGCCGCCCGCCGGTGGATCCGGCCTAGAGGTCGGGTCCCTGGGCGCGCAGCTTGTCGACCTCGGACATCGCCTCGCGCAGGCTGGCCAGCCACTCCTCGGTGTGCTGGCCGACCAGGTTCACCGCCCAGGCGAGTGCCTCCGAGCGGGACCGGGCCACCCCGGCGTCGACCAGGGTGTCTAGCACCTGGCGTTCCGGCTGGCGCAACCGCGTCATCACCGGCACCGACAGGTGGGTGAACAGCACCCGGGTGCTGCCCAGCTGGGCCCCCCAGGCGACCTTGCGCCCGTAGCGGGCCTCGGCCTCGGCCGCGATCTTCATCCGCTCGGCCCGGGTGTCCTCCCGGAACCGGCTGATCCGGCCGGCTGCCGCCGCCTCGCTCTGCGCGCCGGCCGGCTCCTCACCGGCAGCCGGGCTGCCGACCGGCGGCAGCTCTCCGACCACGATGATCTCCTCGCGGTCCACGCTGACCGACGCCGGTCCGGTGAACCAGTCCGACGGCAGCCGGCCGGTGAACCAGTCCGCGGCGTCGTCCGCCGGCGGGAGTTCGGCCTGCTGCCAGCCACCCGGCCGGCCGAAGCCGCCGCCCCGGGGACCGCCACGGCGCGGGCCACCGGGCCCGCGGTGGCCCCGACCCGGGCCGAAGCCAGGTCCTCCTTCGTGTTCCGGGCCGCCTCGGGGCGGCCCCTCCTCTGCGTTACGCATCTGCGTACCTCCTACTTACTTAACTACAACAATTACATGATTACATCGTAACAATGAAAGCACAACCGCTGCTCGCCCACGGCCTGAAACGGCTGGTGGCGTCCGGCTGCCGGACAGGCAGACATCGGCACTCCGAAGCTCGCGTCCGGCCCGGGATCAGGGATGATGGGCCGATGAAGGTTGCCGCGATCCAGCACGACATCGTCTGGGAAGACGGCCCGGCCACCCGCGCCCGGCTCGAACCCCTGATCGCCCAGGCCGCCGCCGGCGGCGCGAAGCTGATCGTGCTGTCGGAGATGTATGCCACCGGCTTCTCCATGCAGCCCGAGAGCGTCGCCGAGCAGCCGGGCGGTCCCAACGAACGCTTCCTCGTCGAGCAGGCCGAGCGGCACGGTGCCTGGCTGATCGGTTCGATCGCCCAGTGGAGCGGGCCGGCCGGGGACCCGCTGGCGGCCAACGTCGCGGTGCTGGCGGGCCCGTCCGGCGAGGTGTTCCGCTACGACAAGATCCATCCGTTCAGCTATGCCGGCGAGCACGAGCACTACCGGGCCGGCAAGGACTTCCTGACCGTCGACGTCGGCGGGCTGCGGGTCAGCGTGTTCATCTGCTACGACCTGCGCTTCGCCGACGAGTTCTGGGCGCTGGCTGCCGACACCGACCTCTACGTGGTGCCGGCCAACTGGCCGCAACCGCGCTACCAGCACTGGCGCACCCTGCTGCGGGCCCGGGCGATCGAGAACCAGGCCTATGTGCTGGGCTGCAACCGGGTCGGCGAGGCCGACCGGCTCAGCTACCGGGGCGATTCGGCGATCATCGACCCGATGGGCCAGACCCTGGCCGAGGCCAGCCACACCGAGGCGGTGCTGAGCGTGGAGGTGGACCCGGCCGAGGTGCGCCGGGTGCGGGAGCGCTTCCCGTTCCTCGCCGACCGCCGGTGAGCGCGGCGGTCTGCGCTTGCTGAGCCGGCGCCGGCCGCCGGCCGCCGGCCGGGTGCTGCGGGTGGCCGAGCTGATCGACGCCGATCCCGCCGCGGTACGCCGGCTGGCCGCCGGGCTGCCGGACCCGGTCACCGCCTCGGTCGTCGAGCTGCCGGCCGGCACCCTGCTCACCCTGGAGCAGCGGTTGCCGTGGTGGGACCGCCGGCCCCGCACCACGGTGCTCGCCGGGCTGGACCGGACGCTGCGCGACATCGAGCGGCAGGTGCACCGGCGGACCGTGGTGGCCGCGGCGCTGATCCGCGATGCCACCCTGCTGATCGCCCAGCGGGCCCGTCCGGCGGCGCTTGCCGGGCAGTGGGAGTTCCCCGGTGGCAAGGTGGAACGGGGTGAGAGCGCCCGGGCGGCGCTGGTCCGGGAATGCCGCGAAGAACTAGGTTGCCAGGTGGTGGTCGGAGATGAGATCGGCCGGCAGGTGCTGCCCGACGGCGCCCTGTTCATCCTGTTCCAGGCCACCCTGGCAGCCGGCTCGCCGGACCCCGCGGCCCTGGAGCACCGCCAGCTGCGCTGGGCCCGGGCCGCCGAGCTGGCAGATCTGGACTGGGTAGCCACCAACCGTATATATGTGACCGACGTGACTACACGGTTATAGAACTCGACTACAGTCGGCGCGCTGGGAAGATCGGCGGCGCCGGAAGGTGCCCCGGAGAACCACCTACCCGCGGTCAGGAAACGGATACATGTTCAAATTCATCGCTCGGCGATTCGTGAACTACCTGGTGCTGGTGTTCATCGCGACCAGCCTGGCCTACATCCTGGGTTCGCTGACCCTGGACCCGCGCGCCCGCTACGAGGGCCGCAACCCGCCGATCTCGGAGGCCTCCCTGCATGCCAGCCTGCAGGAGCGTAACGCCGACCCGAGCACTCCGGTGCTCACCCGGTACGGCCACTGGATCAACGGCGTGGTGCACGGCGACTTCGGCATGCAGATCGTCGGCGACACCCAGGTCTCGACCGAGATCAAGCGCCGGGCGGGGGTGAGCCTGCGGCTGCTGCTGCTCGGAACCGTCTTCGGCGCGGTGGGCGGGGTGCTGGTCGGCGTGCTGGGAGCCGTCCGACAACGAAAACCCGTCGACGTCGGCTCGACGGTGGCCTCCTACGTCCTGCTGGCCTCGCCCACGGTCGTGGTGATCGTGGTGGTCCAGACCATCTTCGTCTGGATCTACCACAAGGGCGGCCCGCTGATCCCGGCGACCGGTGAGTACAACTCCAACCTGCACGGCCTGGAGTTCTGGACCGACCGGGCCAAACGGCTGATCATGCCCACCATGGTGCTGGCGCTGTTCGGCATCTCCTTCTTCAGCCGCTACCAGCGCAGCGCGATGCTGGACGTGCTGGGCAGCGACTTCCTGCGAACCGCCCGGGCCAAGGGCCTCACCCGGCAGCGGGCGCTGTTCAAGCACGGCGTGCGCACCGCTCTGATCCCGATCGTGACGTTCTTCGCCTACTCCTTCGGCCTGCTGCTGACCGGCGCCACCTTCACCGAGAAGCTGTTCGGCTGGCACGGCATGGGGGAGTACCTGATCAACTCGGTGCAGTCCCACGACGTCAACGCGGTAGCCGCGGTCGCCTGCTTCACGGCGGTGCTGGTGCTCTTCTCCGGCCTGCTGTCCGACATCCTGTACGCGGCGCTCGACCCCCGCGTCCGGTCCTCTAGGAGCTGACCATGTCGATGTCACCCCAGGAGATCTTCGAGGTCGCCTCGCCGGCGACGGCCGAGCCCGACGCCACCGAACAGCGGGTGGACCCGGGCCAGCCGATCACCCGCGGCCGGCTGATCCTGCGCCGGTTCCTGCGCCAGAAGTCCGGAGTGGCGGCGCTGGTGATACTGGTGCTGATCTTCCTGCTGGCCTACGTCGGGCCGCACCTGACCCAGTGGAAGTTCGACGACTTCGACCAGGGCAACATCCTCACCGGACCGGACAGCAACCACTACATGGGCGTCGACGAGGTCGGCCGGGACGTCTATGCCCGCACCCTCAAGGGCCTGCAGAAGTCCCTGGTGATCGGCCTGGTGGCAGCCCTGGTGACCACCAGCATCGCGGCCGTGGCGGGCTCGCTGGCCGGCTACTTCGGCAAGTACGTCGACATGACGGTGGTCTGGATCATCGACCTGCTGCTGGTGCTGCCCGGCTTCCTGATCCTGGCGATCCTCAGCCCGGCGCTGTCCGGCAAGACCTGGCTGTGGCTGGTGGTGCTGCTGGCGATGTTCGGCTGGATGGTCACCGGCCGGGTGGTCCGCGGCATGGCGATGAGCCTGCGAGAACGCGACTACGTGCACGCCGCCAAGTTCATGGGGGTGCCCTCGCTGACCATCATCCGCCGCCACCTGTTGCCCAACATGGCCTCGCTGCTGATCGTCGACGTCACCATCAACGTCGGCGGCACCATCCTGGCCGAGACCGGCCTGAGCTTCTTCGGCTTCGGGGTCCAGCCGCCGGACGTCTCGCTGGGCACGGTGCTGTCGGACGCCCAGCCGCTGGCCACCACCTACCCGCACGTGTTCATGTTCGGTGCCGGCCTGCTGGTGCTCACCGTGCTCTGCGTGAGCGTCATCGGTGACGCGCTGCGGGATGCCATCGACCCGTCGTCAGGATCGAGCAGGTTGTGACCGTCTCCACCACTTCTACCAGTCCCGAGCAGGCCGCCACCCGGCCCGGCGGCCCGCTCCTGGAGGTCTCCGACCTCACCGTCAGCTTCGGCAGCGAGGCGGGCGCGGTACGGGCCGTGCGGGGGGTGTCCTACACCGTCCGGCCGGGCGAGACGCTGGCCATCGTCGGCGAGTCCGGTTCCGGCAAGTCGGTCAGCTCGCTGGCCGTGATGGGGCTGCTGCCGTCCAACGCGGTGGTCACCGGCTCGATCCGGTTCAAGGGCACCGAGATGCTGGGCATGTCCGACCGGAAGCTGTCCAGGCTGCGCGGCTCGGGCATCTCGATGGTCTTCCAGGACCCGCTGTCGGCCCTGACCCCGGTGTACACCATCGGCGACCAGATCGCCGAGGCGGTCCGGATCCACCAGGACGTCTCCAAGAGCCAGGCCCACCAGCGCGCCGTCGAGCTGCTGGACCTGGTGGGAATCCCCAACCCGCGGCTGCGGTCCGGCTCGTTCCCGCACGAGTTCTCCGGCGGCATGCGCCAGCGCGCCATGATCGCCATGGCGATCGCCAACGACCCCGACCTGATCATCGCCGACGAGCCCACCACGGCCCTGGACGTCACCATCCAGGCCCAGGTGCTCGACGTGCTGGCCAAGGCCAAGGAGGCCACCAACGCCGCCACCGTGCTGATCACCCACGACCTCGGGGTGGTGGCCGGCTTCGCCGACCGGGTGATGGTCATGTACGCCGGCAAGGCGGTGGAACTGGCCACCGTGGACGACGTCTTCTACGCCCCGCGGATGCCGTACACGATGGGCCTGCTGGGCTCCATCCCGCGGATGGACGTGGAGGAGAAGGAGCCGCTGATCCCGATCGAGGGCACCCCGCCGTCGCTGGTCAACCTGCCCTCGGGCTGCCCGTTCCGGCCCCGCTGCCCGCTGGCGGTGGACGTCTGCCGGACCACCGAGCCGGAACTGGTCGACACCGACCGGCCGCAGCACCGGGCCGCCTGCCACCGCAGCCTGGAGATCGCCCAGCGCCAGTGGAGCGCCGGCGACGTGTTCTCCCGGCCGCAGCTGCCGGTGCTGAGCTCCACCCTGCCGCCGCGGCGGGAGGAGCGCGAGGTGGTGCTGGCCCTGGACGACGTGCACCGCACCTTCCCGATTCGCAAGGGCGCGGTGATCCGCCGGACCATCGGCCAGGTGCGCGCGGTCGACGGGGTGTCCCTCGACATCCGGCAGGGCGAGACGCTCGGCCTGGTCGGGGAGTCCGGGTGCGGCAAGACCACCACGATCATGGAGGTCATGAACCTGCTCAAGCCGCAGCAGGGCAACATCGTGGTGCTCGGCAGGGACACCAGCGACCTCAAGGCCGCCGAGCGGCGCCGGATGCGGGCGGAGCTGTCCATCGTCTTCCAGGACCCGATGGCCTCGCTGGACCCCCGGATGCCGATCGGCGACATCCTCGCCGAGCCGATGTGGGTGCAGAAGGTGCCCGAGGAGCGGATCAAGGCCCGGACGGCGGAGCTGCTGAAGATGGTGGGGCTGGCGCCGGAACACGCCAGCCGGTACCCGGCCGAGTTCTCCGGCGGCCAGCGGCAGCGGATCGGCATCGCCCGGGCGCTGGCGCTGGACCCCAAGGTGATCGTGCTGGACGAGCCGGTCTCGGCGCTGGACGTCTCGATCCAGGCCGGCGTGATCAACCTGCTGGACGAGCTGAAGGCCCGGATGGGGCTGAGCTACCTGTTCGTGGCCCACGATCTGTCGGTGGTGCGCCACATCGCCGACCGGGTGGCGGTGATGTACCTGGGCCGGATCGTCGAGATCGGCACCACCCGAGAGATCTTCACCGCGCCTTCACATCCCTACACCCAGGCGCTGCTGTCGGCGATCCCGCTGCCGGACCCGATCAAGGAGCGCAGCCGCAAGCGGATCCTGCTCTCCGGCGACCTGCCCAGCCCCGCCGACGTGCCGTCCGGGTGCCGGTTCTCCAGCCGGTGCTTCGTCTACGCCGAGCAGCTGAGCGCCGAGGAGCAGGCCACCTGCAAGGGCGTCGACCCGGGGCTCTACGAGCTCGGCGGCGACCACCGGGCAGCCTGCCATTTCGCGAAGGTACGCGAGGTGGTGTGACACCACTTCAAGGTGTCAGCAGCAAATTCCAGGGTTCGGTTTCCTATCCGAACGGTACCGATTCGGCAACGACCCTGGCACCCGGCGCTCGGAGTGCGTAGCAAGTAGCTGTCTGTGCGACATTTCTCGGGCTGCTCCAAGTCCCCCGTGCAGCATCGTGATACTCCCCGAAGGAGGAAGTGTGAAGGTTTTCGGCAAGGCAGGGCTCGCCGCGGTGATCGCCGCGTCGGTGGCCCTGACGGCCTGCAGCAGCTCGAAGGACTCGGGCGGCAGCAACAACAACGGCAACAACGGCAAGAAGGCCCAGGCGGCCTCCAACCTCAACGACACCAACCCGATGCCCTATGACCAGGTGCCCGCCGGCGGGACCCTGCGCTGGCCGATCGACAGCTACCCGGCCAACTTCAACACCAACGAGATCGACGGCAACGAGGCCAACACCAACAACCTCATGAACTCCACCCTGCCGATCGTGTGGCACTTCGACGCCGGCAGCAAGCCGACGCTGAACACCGACGTGGTGGACAAGGCCGACCAGACCTCGACCAGCCCGCAGACGCTGGAGTACCACATCAACCCCAAGGCCGTGTGGAGCGATGGCAGCCCCATCACCTACAAGGACTTCGTCGCCCAGTGGCAGGCCCTCAACGGCACCAACAAGGCGTACAAGATCGCCTCGAGCAACGGCTACGAGCAGATCCAGAGCGTCGAGAAGGGCGCCAGCGACCAGGACGTCAAGGTGGTCTTCAAGGACCCGTACCCGGACTGGAAGGCCCTGTTCACCCCGATCATGCCGGCCAGCCTGAACGCCAGCCCGGCCGCGTTCAACACCTCGTGGGTCAACGGCCCGACGCTCGCCGGCGGCCCGTTCAAGATCAGCTCGCTGGACAAGACCGCCAAGACCATCACCGTGGTGCACAACGACAAGTGGTGGGGCAAGACGCCCAAGCTGGACAAGATCCAGTTCATCGTGCTGGACCAGGAGGCCCAGGCCAAGGCGCTGCAGTCCGACCAGATCGACCTGGTCGACATCGCCTCCAGCGTGGCGACCTACGCCACCGTCAAGGCGACCCCGGGCGTGACCATCCACAAGGCCGGCGGCCCGAACTGGCGCCACATCGACATCGGCAGCAGCGGTCCGCTGGCCGACGTCAAGGTGCGCCAGGCCATCGAGCTGGCGATCGACCGGACCGGCGATGCCAAGACCATGCTGAGCCCGCTGGACTGGCCGGCCACCGTGCTGGACAGCCACATCTGGATGAACAACCAGAGCCAGTACAAGCAGACCTGCGGTGACTTCTGCAAGCGGGACATCGCCAAGGCGGGCAGCCTGCTCGAGTCGGCCGGCTTCGCCAAGGGCTCCGACGGCATCTACGCCAAGAACGGCAAGCCGCTCAGCCTGAACTTCGTCATCCCGGCCGGTGTCAAGACCTCCGCCGACGAGTCCGCCCTGCAGCAGAAGGCGCTGCAGGAGGCCGGCATCAAGGTCGTCATCAAGACGGTGCCCTCGGACCCGTTCTTCTCCGACTACGTGCTGGTCGGCAAGTTCGACCTGACCATCTTCAGCTGGATCGGCACGCCGTTCCCGGTCTCGTCGGCCCAGTCGATCTACACCACCACCGGTGGCCAGAACTACGCCAAGATCGGCACCCCGGAGATCGACACGCTCTACAAGCAGGCGGTCTCCGAGCTCGACCCGCAGAAGGCCACCGACCTGACCTACCAGATCGACCAGAAGATCTGGGAGGCCGGCCACTCGGTGCCGCTCTACCAGCGTCCGGACCTGGTGGGCACCAAGTCCAACCTGGTCAACTTCGGTTCGATGGGCTTCGCCGACTACGTCTACGAAGACATCGGTTTCAAGAAGTAAGTCCGGTTTCGAGCACCACGCACGGAAGTACCGCAGTCTCGAGCAGCACCTGAGACAGCACCAGCACTAGGCAGGACGCACGAGGCCCCGGCATCTCGGGGCCTCGTGCGCAAGCTGCTCCGGCCGGCGGGGATCTGCGCAATAACGATTGAGGCAGATCCCCGCCACCGGGCCCGCTGCTGTCCGGCGGTGGGCTAAGGTCCCACACCGCTGGTCACCCTTCGGTCACGATCTGATCGAGGGTTCGCACTTGTAGCCCCGGCGTTACCAGGAACGCCTAACGTTCCCCGCTGGCGAGATCTGCAGACCGCAGGTCCCGTGACCCGAAGGAGGCCTGTCGCCGATGTCGATGCCCCAGCAGGGCGATATCGAGGTTGCCGCCGTCGATCTCGCGGTTCCGCACGAAGAGCAAGCGATCCAGGGCCGGTCGCTGCGCCAGATCGCCTGGCGGCGGCTCAAGCACGACAAGATCGCGATGGCCGGCGCGTTCGGCATCGTGTTCGTGACGCTGGTGGCCATCTTCGCCTCGTTGATCAACAAGCTGATCGGCAACGAGCCCGGTGACTACCACTCCTCGCTGACCAGCATCGACACCACCATGCCGCTGGGCCGGTTGAGCGGTGCGTCCGCCCAGCACTGGCTGGGCATCGAGCCGGTCAACGGCCGCGACATCCTGGCCCGGTTGATCGCAGGCTCGCGCACCTCGCTGATGATCTCGGTCTCGGCGATGGTGCTGTCGCTGGTGCTGGGCCTGACCGTCGGCATCATCTCCGGCTACTACCGGGGCGCGGTGGACGCCGTGGTGGCCCGGGTGCTCGACGTGCTGCTGGCCTTCCCGACGCTGCTGTTCGCGCTGGCCCTGCTGGCCATCTTCAACCAGTCGCCGTCCTTCCTCGGGATGTCGGGCCAGACCCTGAACTTCGCGGTGCTGATCTTCGTCCTGGGCTTCTTCGGCTTCGCCTACCTGGCCCGTATCGTCCGCGGCCAGGTGCTCTCGCTGCGCGAGAAGGAGTTCGTCGACGCCGCCCGCAGCCTCGGCGCCAGCGACTGGCGGATCATCAGCCGCGAGATCCTGCCCAACCTGATGGGCCCGGTGCTGGTGTGGGCGACCCTGATCATCCCGACCTACATCCTCGGTGAGGCGGGCCTGTCCTTCCTGGGTGTCGGCGTGCAGCCGCCGACCGCGTCCTGGGGGCAGATGCTGTCGGTCGCCGGGCAGTTCTTCCAGAACGACCCGATGTTCCTGGTGTGGCCCGGCATGGCCCTGTTCCTGACCGTGCTGTCGTTCAACCTCTTCGGAGACGGCCTGCGCGACGCGCTGGATCCGAAGTCCACTCGTTGACGCCTCGCGTCGACTCTCGAGTTGCCCTCGCCTGCGGGGGGTTTCAAACCCGGCATCAGCCGGATCGGCCGATCCTGGCCGGCAGATAGTTCCGATCGCCTAGGAGGGTGAAGAACCGAAATGCTACGACACAGAAAGCTCGCGATGGCGGTCGGATTGACCGCTGCCGCGAGCATGGTGATCACTGCCTGTGGCAGTGGCGGCGACAGCGGTAACGACAACAAGCCGCAAGCCAGCTCGAGCAACCAGAACGGCAGCGACCAGTCGCTGTCGGCGGCGTTCAACGCGGCCACCATCGGCTTCGTCAACAAGTCCGACAAGACCGGCGGCAGCCTGAACCTGCTCGCCACCGGTGACTGCGACGCGTGGGACCCGGCCAACACCTACTACGGCTGGTGCTGGAACATGCAGCGGCTGTTCACCCGCACCCTGGTGGGCTACTCCTCGGTGCCGGGCGCCAACAACGTCAAGATCGAGCCTGACCTGGCGACCGCCCTCGGTGAGCACAACGGCGACTTCACCGAGTGGACCTACCACCTGAAGCCCAACATCAAGTGGGAGGACGGCACCACCGTCACCAGCAAGGAGATCAAGTACGGCATCGAGCGGGTCTTCGCGACCGACCTGTTCACCAACGGCCCGTCGTCGTACTACCTGTGCCTGCTGGCCAAGTGCGACGCCACCGGCAACCCGCCGTACACCGGCCCGTACAAGCAGCCGGACAAGCACCTCGACAGCATCACCACCCCGGACGACACCACCATCAGCTTCAAGCTGCAGACGTCGACCCCGGACTTCGACTACCTGATGTCGCTGCCGGCCTCGGCCCCCGTGCCGCTGGCCGAGAACGGTGCCAACAAGGGCTCGAAGTACACCCTGCACCCGCTGTCCAACGGCCCCTTCAAGTTCCAGAGCTACACCCCGGAGCAGAAGGTGGTCTGGGTCCGCAACGACAAGTACGACCAGTCCACGGACAAGATCCGTCACCCGTTGGTTGACAAGATCACGCTGAGCATCAGCACCAACGCCGACGACAACGACAAGCAGCTGCAGGCCGGCACCGCCGACTTCCAGGCTGACGGTGGCGTGCAGGCCGCGTTCCAGACCAACATCATCAACAACCCGGACCTGAAGAAGAACGCCGATGACCCGGTGTCCTCCTACACCCGGTACTTCTCGGTGTTCCCGTCGGTCAAGCCGCTGGACAACGTCCACTGCCGTCGCGCGATCTTCTACGCGATGAACAAGGTCGACCTGCAGCGCGCCCGCGGTGGCACCTACGGTGGCGACATCGCCCACACCATGGCTCAGCCGACCGTGCCCGGTCACGACCCGAAGGCCGACCCGTACCCCAGCGGTCCGGACAACACCGGTGACCTGGCCAAGGCCAAGGACGAGCTGCAGCAGTGTGGCCAGCCCAACGGCTTCGCCACCAAGATGGCCTACGTGAACGCGGGCAAGGGCCCGGCCGTCTTCACCGCGGCCCAGTCGGCGCTGAACCGGGTCGGCATCAAGCTGTCGGCCGCCGTGCACGCCCAGTCCGGTTACTACGGTGGCTACATCGGCAAGCCCGAGACGGTCAAGAGCGTGGGCATCGGTATGGCCCAGGCCGGCTGGGGTGCCGACTACCCGACCGGTGGCGGTTTCTGGACCTCCATCGTGGCCAGCTACGCGCCTCCGGGTGGCGGTAACTACACCCAGATCAAGGACTCCAAGATCGACGGCCTGCTGGCTGAGGCCGCCAAGTCGACGGGTCGGCACGACGATCTGTTCAAGGAACTTGACGCCCGCGTGATGGAGCTTGCGGTTGACTTGCCGTTCGTCTACGACAAGACGCTGTACTACCGCAACCCGCGTCTGACCAACGTGCGGAACAACTTCGCACTCGGTTCGTACTACGACGCCGTCAACATCGGTGTCAGCGACGGCAAGTAGCCGCTGACTCAGCGAGTTAGGTTCGACTGACTAGAGAGGTGGCAGTGTCGGGGGGCGGGGCGGGGGAGCCCCGGGGGGGCCCCCACGCGCCAAAACG